>Ga0208255_100041_pt1 | contig 19546 bp, 12 predicted proteins | sample CryBogCBH06Jun08_FD_184600 | JGI IMG/M metagenome (GOLD analysis project Ga0208255, IMG submission 184600) | Freshwater microbial communities from Crystal Bog, Wisconsin, USA - CBH06Jun08 (SPAdes) | ecosystem: Environmental > Aquatic > Freshwater > Lake | place: Crystal Bog, Wisconsin, USA... | reverse complement strand
AGCGTAATCTATCATTCGGGACTATCCTTCTTAGTTGGTTGAATAGTCCCACTTTAGCAAATTTTTAATCTCATTCCTTATCCATAGTTCGCGTTTACAAAGTCCTCCATGGTTTTGCGATATCCTGCATCAGCGCACACACCTTGAAGAGAAGGGTATTTTTTAAGGGCTTCTTCAAATACTTCACAACCAGCCTTGGTATCATGGGTATTCGCCGCATGCACCTTGACATGCAAAAGATGCCCTTGAGTATCGGTCACAATGTGGCGCTTACGCCCTTTAATCTTTTTTTCCCCCATCAATACCTCGATCTTTTGAAGCCCCTGTGGTTTTGACACTTTGTGAATCAATAAGACTGTAGCTCGGCGTGGCCGCTCGTCCCATATGGATGCGGCTTTTCTTTACAAGTTCTTGCATGATGCTCTCCCATTGTCCTTTGTCTTTAGCACGTTTGTAAAAGCTGTATACGGTTTTCCATGGTGGAAACTCTTTGGGTAAAAAACGCCACTGACAGCCTGTTTTAATGACATAAAATACAGCATTGACCAAGACTCTCTTGGAGTGTTTAAAGCTCTTGCCGTAATTCCCATATTGAAAATGATGCTCAATTAATGACCACTGCTTGTCCGTTAAATCGCTTGGATATGGCATACACTAAACACATTCAATCAATGACCTCTCTTTAAAATAAGACAGATTTGACTAACTGTGAAGACCGGTTCTTAGAGTAGGATTGTAGTGAACGTTATGTAACGACATTTATTATTGCCGATAAATGGCAATAATTTATGATGCCAACCGGCATTAATCTTTGTCGTTGCATAATCCTACTCATACAAAGTATCAGTCAGAAGTTTATGGAGAAAATCCTCAAAACTATCAGCTAATTTGATCTGTTCAAAACCGGCGTCATGGTCAGAAAGCCAAACTGAGCCATCAGGTTTGCATCCAATAGGATTACCACGGCCGTCGTCGGAAATTATATACCAATCATCAATGTCAGGCCATTTTTGTTCATTTTTAAAAAAATTTGTATTCTGAATAACTGACCATAGATCATCTCCCATCAAGGATATTTTCTTTAAACCATATATATAGTGGCTACCAACACCACCACCTCCATATTTCCGAAGAAAATCTAAATATGATTTGTCGAAATGTAACCCTAATTCATTTTCTGCATCTTGTATTTCTTCATCAGTACAAACTCCCCCATATAAGCCTGGTAGCTCATGCATATGGATATCTAATTTTTTCAAAAATTCTGCATTCATTCTATAACGCCTCTTCTTAAGAGTTCAGTTCTTGCACGTTCCATCCAGTACTGAGCTCTTAAAGTTTGATTCCATTCTTTTCTTGCTGCAACGGGCAATCCTTCACCAATAGGTTTAGGATGTTGAATTTTATTAGCATAATCATGCTTTGATCCTGGCATTTCAACAACAAAACCATCTGAATGTCTATGCGAAAGTTGTTTATAGTGATGTCCATGCATTGATTTTCCATCTGGTCCTTTAGGAGCATATCCCCTTTTTTGCATGATTAATAAATCCCCCTCAGTCAAATGCCCCAAATCTCTCACGGCTCTAAATTCAACTCCATCGAACTTTACCTTGCCAGGGCCTAAATATTCAAGTTTAGAGCCAGCCGGTATTGCATCTGCACGAATTACCTTTCCCTTAGGTGTTTGAGTATTCTGAGCAAACTGCTGCATCCTCTCAGTATGGGCTTGTTGCTTATCAATTCTCTTGATGAAGGGGGTTTGTGAGGGCGCTCCAGAACCGCTACTGCTTGGAACAGCGCGGCTGCCGGCTGAAGAGGAACTAAACCCTTCAGTATGGCCAATACCGCTGAATCCAGTTTGAGGAACCCCTCTGCCTTCGGTGCTCATCCTGGTGATAAAGGAGGAACCATTTGTGCCTGTGGCTCTCACATCAAACAACCTGACCATATTTTGGTTGGCGGGATTAGCTATGTGAGTTCGTAGAGAAGCCTCCACCGGCAAAGCATGGGATAATGGATTTCTGAAGTTGCTGTTGGCTGCCCCTTTGATGAACAGAGTTTCGGTCACCGCTACCCTTGAAAATACCTTTTGTGCAAGTGATCTTCCGCCTGCAAACAGACCGGGAGCAATTAATAGAGTTCCACCAATCATTTCCGATGGGGAACCGGCCTGGTATCCATAGCCGGCAATTCCAATGCCGGCGCCCATTGAATAAAGAGGTTTGAGACCGGCACATCCACCCATTAATACCGAGAGTCCCAGATCCTTTTGAGCGTGGGGTGTTGATAGATCAAAATCATTGGCACCCAAGCTAAATAAACCGCTTGCTCCGGCGCCTAATGCTGCAGCTGTCAAGGGAGCGGTTACAACGGCTGCAGCCACTGTGAGTCCTGTTGCAAAAACATATGTAGCCGCTTTACCCGGGTTTTCTTTGATCGCGCCAACAACAGCCTCGACCCTTTGGTCCGACTGTCTCTGGCTAATGCGCTCAAAATAAGTTGCCTTTGCCTCTTGAAGGACTTCATGAGTTCTATAGCTCTCAATAAAACCCGTAGCAGAATCATAGTTGGTCTGGGCTTTGTCTAGATTGGCCTTGTTGTTTCGTGTTGTGGGGGATAGAGGCCTTTGGGGTCTGGCTCCGGCACTGGCCCTCTCTATAAAATCTCGATCGCTTTCCGGTGCATAGGCTGCTTGGTTTAAAGCAGCAAGAGTTGACTGGGCCGACCTAAGGTCATCTTCTGCGCGTGTTCTGGTCCTGCCTCTTCTTGTCTGATCACCCTCTTCTCTATCGGAAGGGGTGGGGAGGTGTTTTTGTTGACGGGACCTGGCAGCATCGACATCATCCATATAGGCACTGAACGCTTGGGCGGCATTGGCTTCTGGGCCATTGATGGGAACCGTTGACTGGGCCAACCTCATGTCGTCTGTATCCCGTGTTTGGGTTCTGCCTCTTCTTGGACGATTATCACCGGGACCTTTCTCTGAATCGCCGGCCTTTGAGGCTTTCGAGGGTTTTGTAGAGGAGGGTTGTCGATCCAGGACTTCGGCCTGCGGCTCTTCTTGCATCAGGGTCACAAGACGGTTGACCAGATCCCTTTTGTCTTCTTGGGTAACGCCGGAATAGGTCCAATGCTCCCAGTGACCGTTGAAGCTTTGAACAGTGTTGTAAGCAGAGAAGCCTTCTGTTGCAACCTCTAGGACTCTACCGGCGATGTCATAGCCTCTCTCCTCTCTATGCTGTTCTGGAACATCTTCATGGCGATGCGTATGCGCATGAATACCCGTTCCTACCGTGACCCTACCTTTGGTATAAAGATGATCAACCTCAATAGGAGCGCCCAAAGCCGAGATGCTGATGGGGCTTATTCCAAAGTGATACCCTTCCTTGTTTTCTCCGCCAAATCCCCCGCTGCCGCTGCTGAGAAAGGTCATCCATCCCGGTCCCTGATTCCCGGCTGTACAGGACGGAAGAACGTTCATATTCCAGCTGCTGTGACCGGATTGAACGGAATAACCCTTCTCATAAGTTGGAGCAATGACATGCATCTCACCAACTGAGACCCGGCTGCCTGTCGGACGGGTAATGACAGGAACACCCGAAGAAGCCTCTACCCTTTGTAGATAGGAAACGTCTCTCATCCGGCCGTTGATCAAAAACTTATGGGTGAGTTGGCTAAAGTCTTGATCGCCTCCGGTTGCAAGGGTATTCAGTCCGATGCCATATCCATGGTATTCATCAATTCTGACATCGGGCCTGCCAACTATATTAACAAAGCTGTGTTGACTGCCCCTGTCAAAAGAAGTTTGTGCTGACCAACTGTGGCTTTGACCATAGGACATCTTACAAGGATTAGCGCTGGTTGTTGTCGTGCTTGAGCGCGCCTCTCCTGTTCTTTCGTAAACGGGGGCTTTGACATCAAACAGCTTGACGCGTCCTGTGGGGGAGTCTGCGGTCATACCGGCGAACGTACCGCTGATTTTTCCAACGGCATCAAAATGGGTTCTGCCCCAGTTAACAACCGCTGCCGCCTCTCTCCTGTCGCGCTGAGTGATTGAATGCTCGGTTTCCGTTGAAGAGAAGTTCGTAAACTTACCGGCAATCTCAAGAGCAATCAGATAAGGATTACCGGATTTCAGGGTCATGATCAGATTCAAGGCTTCATTGGCATAGCCGCTGGTTTGATTAAAACCCTTGAGGGCTTCGAGAGGGTGAGAGCCGAACTTGGGCCTTGAATACTGGTTCGGGGTAAAAGATGAAGACCCCTCAACCGACAGCGTGCTGGTTTCTGTTTTTGTCTCTTCAATGGCTTCAAAGTGCTGATCCAATCTTAAGGTTGAGGCCCCGTTATCAATGTGGATGAGTCCTCTCCAGGTTGCCGTACCGGGCAGAGAAGCATCCGGCTTCTCCTCACTATAATGTCCGACTCTAAAAAGGGTTGGCGTTGAATAGTGGGCCGTTGTTGTGTGTCGATGAGAAGCTGACCCGCTGTCTGAGTAGATATCAGCTCCTTCTTTTTGCGAGGTCATGGTGCTGTAGGCACTCAAATCATTGACGGCGGCGCTGCGACAAACCTCTTGAGCGCGCTGATGAAACAGTCCTTGAATCACACGATCTAAACCTGTTTCAAAAAGACTGTGGCAGTCAACAACCTCCGTATTGCCGATAGTGTATCCGCCTAAATGACGGGTGTGCGTGCTATACTCATTCCAGGTGTTGGCAAAGCCTTTACCCTCTGTTCGGTGATAACTCTCGTGCCGATCGGTTACGGCGATGGTTGTGTCAACGATACTACCCCCGGGAGCAGAGCGGAAGATTAGGCCATTGGGCGCATACGTTTGCGCATATTGAGAGGTAATAGACTTTCCTTGCCCGGCCTGAAGCCAAAGGGCCGGTATTTCAACGCCATAGGCATCTCTGTGTCGGCCTCCCGATAGAGCCCAGATGTTTCCTTCAGCGGTTTGTGTGTGACGGCTCTCGTTTGTTTGATAGCCATACTCGCCCTGTCCGCCTGTCCGGCCGGAGCGAGAGACGGAGGTGTGACGGTTAAAAACCTGTGCTTTTTGATGAATATGACCGTTATGAGAGATAACCCGGGCATTTGAGGCCTCACACAGAACATTTTTGAGGGTCAGATCACCTTGGGTTGAAGTCAGAGAAACAAGATTATTTTTGGCGCTGAAGTGGGTACCGCAGAAATGACCGCCTCTTGCCAGGGTTATATTAATCCCGCCCGCTGATTTAAAAGTTGTCCGTTTTGCAAGACTCTCTTGGGTGATATGGGTATCGCCTTCATGTGAGGTCTTTGTTTCCATAATGGGAGCGGTGGTCATCTCGTTAAATTGGAGATCAAGCGGCTTGTCTTTGCCCCAAAAGTCGCCGGTTGATAGCTGTTCGGCTTCAAGCGCCCACGCTGCTAGGGTTTCTCTGTTTTCAATTTCCGCCTCTTGATGCTCTGGCGCAAAACGAACCGTGTGGCCCTTACGATTGGGATGAAGAGAGCCTGCTCCGATAAAAGGATGCAGAGCATCATAATGGTTGGCGTTCACCTTAAAGATCAGACGACAAAAAACTCCATTGTCCGTATCCGCGTCCGGTGTCTGGGCCTCTAAATGCAATCGGCCTTCATCTCCGGCTTTCTTAAACACTTTAGCCCTAACGCCAAACCGGTCCCCCACAGGCATCAAAATAGAAGGGTCAAGCGTTTCCGCTTCGGTTCCGTAGAAGTCGGTTAAGATTTCTTTTTTATGGTCCGCATCTGCTGAGGCAAAATCAACCCTGTATTGAACGTAGCGGAGAAACTTTTTATAAGAGTCGCTGTGTGCTTTTTCTTCTTTTTCTGCAAACGGATAAAAGTCAGCTTCTGTGGGATAAGGGTTGCTCTCATCCCATTGATACAGCTGAGCCAACGCATCCAAAACCCCCTTTTGGCTTCTTTTGACGCGCTCTTCAAGAGGCCGTTGCAACAGACCATAAGCCGGATTGGCAACATAGGTTGCAATAAAAAATTGATAGGTGTCTTTTAAGCTGGCCCAGTCTCTAAGCTCACTCAGAATCTTTTCATAAGCCTCAAGCGCCTTATCAACCTTTTCTACCAGAGGATCCTTTCTCTTCGGATCAAGATCAAGAATTTCATGAGCGGTGCGCCAGATGCCAGGGTGGACTAAATTGTAGGCCTTAACCTCGTCCATCAAGCGTTTATAGACCGGTCTCATCGTCTCTTGAAAGGCTTTGACCTGTTCAACAAAGGACAAGGAACCGGGGGATGTGCCCTCTAAATCAAGCCCTGAGACCGGCGTTTCAATCATTTGGATGATTTCTTGAGAGACAATCTTTCTGATCTCGGGATCGGCTTTAAAGGCTAAGAGTTTCTTAGATAATTGAGAGCGGGGATCGGCCTTTTGATCAGAAGCCGGGGCAAACATATCGCTCCTTACAGGCTTTTGTTTGTGATCGCCAGCATCCAAAACCCCCAGCCGCTTCAGATAGTCATCAAGGGCTTCTAAGTCTTCATCCTGACCAAGCCTTTTGCCAATCTCTGCACCATAAGCGCCCACAAACTCTTGATAAGCAAGGAGCGTCTTGACCTCATGGGTGAGATCCTCAATCTGGGTGTGAAGGGTTGTTGCTTTTTCTAATACAATGCCCCAATCCGGTGCCAAGAGGGCTTTTTGCTGAATCAGGCTTTCAAAGAGGGCCTCAATGGCTTCGGTTTGAGTGATATCAAGTCCCAGTGCGGTGTGCAAAAAGCGTTCTCTTAAGCTTTTTAAGTTATATCCCTTCAAAGCGTCTTGATCTTGTGTTGTGGCTGCCTTGAGCAAAGCTCCGGATAAACTGAGCAGCTTTTGAGCCTGATGCTGAGTGCGTTGTGTGATGCCAGAGGGTGATCCAAAGGTCGATAGTAAGTGTTCACAAGCATCAACATAAGCTCTCACAGTCTCAAGAAAAGAACCCCGCGTCACCCCTAACGCATTGAAACACCCCTCTCGATCGCCCTTGATGGCAACGTGACTATAGTACTGACCGTCTTCATCTTGAAGAAAGTGGCCATAAACTCCCTCATATCCAACCTGTTTATGATAAAGGGTGTGGGCTTGGTGTTGAGCCATCCGAAAGGCCTCAGCAAAGGAGGATGGCCCCTCAACGCTAAGCCCTTCTTCTTCGCTGTCTGGAGCCTCTTGCCTGTTTGCGGCTTTTTGTTTTTCTTTCAGGGTGTGCTTGAGAAAGGCGCTTGGTTCCGGTTCTTCATCTTCCGGTCTCACCTCAACCGTTGCGCCAAAGAAGAAGGCCGCGTTTCCTTTCATCTTGACCTTGACACCTTCTGTTTTGCCGGACTCCGGGGCGTTTTGCAAAGAAGGCGGTACAAAAAGCGTCAAAAAAGCTTTCTTTCTGTCTTCAAAGGTTTTGGCATCTCTCATTGTTTCGAGTACATAAAACAAACAAGGGCGGTCAAAGCCAATGGCCTCTAGATTCATTAAGGCGCCTTGTTGAGCTGCCTTTTGTCCATTTTCAAGCCAGCTTTTGTAAATATCGGGAAGTGAGAGCCCTTGATAATGCAACCGACCCATTGTCTGACTCATCATCTCCATAAAAAAATACATCTCTAAGGAAGGTTCAACCCGAAAGATCACGTTGATCGGAAGGCCAAGAGTTTTTTGATGAGCGACAGGCAACTCAGAATGATTGATAACCGGTTTTGCTTTACGCATCGAAACAACAGGTCCAACACTACCGTCCTCTTTTTCACGAAAGAAACCCCTGGAAGAGAGGATCGCTTGGACCAAAGACTCAATGGAGACAACAGAAGGCCTGGCTGGTTCTAAACCTTGGCCTAGGTGCTGAAACAGCGCCTCGTCCATCGTCAGCTCAACGGTATACCCCGATAAATAGCCGCTTTGCTCATAAAAAGAAACGCCAAGACGGGCAGCTTTACCGGCAATCACCTGGCCAATATCTTGATAGCCGTGAGGATCATACCCATTGACGTGAGCACTCTCACCCCCTGTATCAGAGTTTACCCAATGGACGTTACGGGTTTGATCGCGATTGATGATAAATTTTTCCGTGTCTTTGCCATAGCTTGAATTCGTAATATCACCCGCCGCTAAAATCTTGCTGCCGATGTTAACCATGGATGTGTCTAAAACGATATTTTCTAAGCTTTGGATAATTGCGGGAGGGGATTGTTGATATTGGACGATGTCATGGTAGTAACGAACATGATGACTCTTACAGTAGGCCCATACAGGATTATTGCTTGCCGGCATCATGACGTTTCTTGATAAACTGCCATTGATAAAGATCGGGCTTTCAGACCAGATCGTACCAGATAGATTACGCAGTCCCCCCTTAGACCTTAAGGTCATCTCGCGCAATGAGGTCAGAACGGCGAAGATATTTTGAATACCTCCGTTCGGGGCGTTGATTGTTAACTGATGATTACTGCCGACAAAGGCCCCATTCGACTCATGGTAGGGATAACTGAAGTTTGCTCCCTCATAATCCCTAAAATTTGAGACAGACTGTCTCTTGATCACCCTGTCGCCAATGAGAACATCGTGGTGTGTAGAGGTGACGGTTGTGTTGCCATTGCCAAATATCTGACCATAGCGGCTGTCTAAATTGCTTCCGGTTACAGTAATCTTTAAAGAGGTATCCAGGCTGTCTTTTTTCTCATCAGGCTTGGTCTCTAGAAAAGCCATGATAGCGTTGCTTTTGCCATGGCGAAAAAGATGCGATTCCATCTCTAAAGACCGGAAGATCAAATGAGAGTCATCATTTTGGTAGTCATGGACTTTAATAAAGGCAGCCCCTGGATAAGAGGTATGACTCTTTGGTGTAAAGCTATATCCATACAACCGGAGGGTTTTGCCGGTGAGCCATTTGCTGCCATAACAAAATAGGAAATGAGCCAGACTCATCGATGGTCTCAATTCGAGGACTAAATCATCCTTGGCCTTCAAAGTGACAAGATCTGCATTTCCTGTTTTGATGGTAACGGTCGGACACGTAGGGCTGCTTTGCGGTGTTTGACCGGCATCGAGCATCAGGGCCCTCAAAGCCCCTTGCGGAGACTCAATGGTTCCGCTCCCCTTTAAGCTCTGAACGTTGAGAGTGGCTTTTTCCTGTAAGCTGACTACACCGTTATTCTGTAAAAGATTAAGGGTAGCCGTGTCATAACCCAAAAGAGTCAAAACCGCGCCATATTCATTGTGGAGACTGTCGGTCTCTTTCAATAAGGTCCGATCAAACGTTGTCTTGCCGCTATTGATGATGGTACGGCCTTTAAAAGAGGCGGTTGTAAACAATTGGGCATGAATGGTTCCCTGAAGCCTAAAGGGCCAGGCCCCCTCTGCGGCCAATGTATCAACCTCAAGGCCGCCCGGGTTGATCAGTTCCTCAAAACCATACTGCCCGTTGTCTAAAACCAACTGGCCGTTGTTTTCGGTCTTCTTAAAAGAGGCACCGCCTTTGAGAATACGAAACAAAGGGATTCTTCCCTTATCCTTCGAACTCTTGGCATGACCGTTTCGCAAATATGAAATTGGATTCAAAGCAGAACACCCAATCAGTTCTCGAATCAGAAAAGTCCCATCATTCTCAAGGCTTGATCCCTTAAACAAAAGTTTTGCAATATCGGTGTCACTGCCTTCAAGGTTGAGCCAACGACCATCCTCTAAGGTGAACTCACTTTGGGCTGTAAAGCGTCCCCCTGTTATGAGATGATAGACTTTTAAAGCAGCCCTATTGCCTAAGGTCAGGGTTCCGGTTGAGGTAAAGCTTTGACCGGTTAGGTTAACCCCTCCGTTGACAACGGCAGTTTGGGTGTTTTCAAAAGCGTCTACATGCCCGGTTAAATCCCCATCAATTAGCAAATCACCCTGATTCTTGAGCGTTTGGGCTTGCAGAGGAGCACCTACCAATTGCATTTTGCCGGTGTTGAGCCAATGATCAAACTCTTTACCGGTTAGCGTCATCAAAGGGGTATGGTTCTGCGGCGTCAACTTGACCGTGCCTCGGTTTTCAATCATGCCTTTTTTAAAGGTTGTGCTTTGATCTTCAGGCGCCTTCCAGGTAGAAGGCATCTCAACCTCAAAATCTTTCGTTCTCTCCGCCCAACCCATGTTTAAAAAATGCCATGTCCGAAAGGCGTTATGAGTCCATAACAAAAGACCTCGGTTGATCACTTGGGTGGCTCGAACCCGATTATCAAACAACGCCATCTTTCCTGTTCGGGTGTTGTCTAGGGTTTCTCCCAGCCAATCAAAAATTCCCAAAGCTGTCAAAGTGCCGCTGCTTAGAATACTTTCCCCGGTGAAGAGGCTGTCTCCTTTAATGGTTAGGGTCTTTTTATTCAAAAGAGCCTTGATTTTTCCCTGAAGGGTTCCTTCACAATCAAGACTTCCTTCATTATCAAAGAGATCGAGCTCAATATCGGCAGGACCTTTTATGGTAACCGTTGCGCCTTCTCTGTTCGTAAAGGAATGACCTCTGAAAAACAAGTTGGCAAGGGCGGCTTGACCGCCTTTATGAATCCAGTTACCAATCACACTTAAGTCAGATTCACTCCTGAAACTCTCTGTTGTCTCAATTTGATCAACCGTGAGGGTTGTTTTACCTTTAAAATGAGTCTTTGCCGTTTTAAGCGTGGTGCCAGCCCAAGTCATCGGCCCTTTGACATCAAAGGTACCGGCGCTGATAAAGTCTTTGACCCAAAGGCTGGACACAGATCCCATCTTCAGATGACCTTTATTGACAAAAAGATCGATCACACCGCCGCTATTCCCTAACAGGGACAGAGAACCCTTGTTTTGAAGAGAGGCGGACTGATCAAATCGACTCTCTCTTTGCACCTCAAAACTGGCGCTTAACGCATTGACAAACTTTCCTCTCCCTTGCTGCCAGGTCTTAAGAGAAACGCTGCTATTGTTATAAAACGCGCCTCCTAACGTTGCCAAATGATCCAAGGTTACGCTGCCTCCATTGGTCAAGACTGGCTCTTCGAGGGTTAGGCTTTTTCCCTGAATGGATCCATCATTTTGAAAGGTTGCAACGTTTCGAATCGTAACGCCTTCCTCAACAAGCAGGGTGCCTGTTTTTTTAAGCTCGTTGCCCTTGGCATCAAGAACCCCGTCCTTGACAAGAGAGACGGTGCCTTTCAGATCGGTTTCTCCTTTGTGAATGGTTAAAAGCTTGGTGGTTAAGCTGACTGCCTCAGGAATGCTGAACGTACCCTTCTCTGTTGTCCTCTCATCAGGGTTTGTTAAGATCGGTCCGCCTTCAGCCCATATCTCCAGGTGGGGAATAACAGAGGATCCGCGCACAGAGACATCTTTGGCTCTAGCCTGGACGTGGCCGAGATGAAGATTGGGCCCGAACAGGATCGTTCCATGAGGATTGAAAATCCTTAAGAGAGTGTTCTTGTTTTGTTCCTCAATCGATCCGGAGCCATAAACCCAGAGGCTGCCTTGGTAACTCATGACAAAGGAAACCCCTGACGTTGACCAACACAGTCCTTTCTCAGTTGCCTGAAGGCCTGGATAAAGGGCTTGGATGTCTAAAGAGTTTTGGATTTCTTTTTGTAAGTTGCCTAAGCCCTGATCAAAGTCAATTCTAACAGAAGAAGCAGGGCGCCGGCTCAAATCATCCTCTGTGTCGTCTTTGAGTTTATGATCAACGTAAACACCGAACGATAAAGAATGCCGTCTGACCCCGCCATGAAGGGATTCCGTTTCCCTGATTAATGCTTCTGCCCAGGCCACGCTGGGCCATAAGGTTTGAAACAAAAAGCTCAGAAGAACAAGCGAACTGCAGAACCTTTGATAACCCCCTTGAAAAAGAGAGCGCTTTGGAGGAGCACTCTCCTTTTGAGGAGGCGGAGAGGAGGGAGAAGAGTTAGAAGGGGACCTTGAACCAGGCTTTGAAGAAGACTCAGAAGTGCATTTTGAAGAAGACATGAATACCACCGCACATACCTTTTTAGGACATTGCTAAGCTAAGGTCTTCATCAATTTAATATGGCAAAAAAAAGGCACTATATTCATAAAGAACGACCTGATTTTCTCAACTGTCTACCCCCCCCCTCAATCTTTTCAAGGGGAAAAAGGAGGCTGTTTTCACCTAAAGAGAAAGCCTCGCTAAAATGGCCCTCTTAAGGAGGAACTTTTTCTTAAATCCGCAAAAGAATGGATACAGCGCACAAAAACGTTGCCTCTTGCACTCACCCTCGTCTGTAATGACAACACGGATTGCCGATAGAGGGAGAGGATACCAAGAAAGAGCATAGACACCTAGGGGCAAACCTCATCCGGAACGACCACACCCCCACGAACAAGGACCGTATCCAGGTCTGTTTCATGGACCAAAATCATCATGCCGGCAAGGGTCAGAACACAAAAGACCTGTCCTTGAATCCTTCGTTCATAGGGCTCTCTTGGGGTTTTCTCACAGCGGGAGGAAGGCTTTTCTTTTAAAGCCGGATCTTGATGGACAAAAGGCATGGGAACTCTCCTCTACCGGCTTTCCGGTAACAAGGCTAACAGCAGGTAAGACGGCTTATGGGGGGTGAGATAGGTCAATCCGGTGTCCTTGAAGGTGGGATGATGAATGTTTTGATCGGCTATGCACACCAACCCTTCTGGGTTGGAAAGGCGATGTTGATAGGTGACAGTGATCAGATGCTCAAGCCCATCCTCTTGATCAACACAACCCGCCGTTTGAACATTCAACCCTCGCCAGTCAAGGATCTTGTCCTTACCGGAAAGGATTTGAAACACACAAAAGATCTTACCGCCGACAGGACACAGAAGATGGCTCTTGGTATGGTCCTGGATGATTCTCAAGATAGCCGCGTTTTGAACTGCAGAGTCTTGGTAAGAGAGCGCGGTGAGGGGGAATAAAACAGAAGGGGTGGTCATTGTACCAATCTTTCCTCATTAAAAAACACAAAGGGATTCTTTTGCAATCGGTTAGCTGTTGATCTTTGCAACAAAAGAAAGGATTGAAAAACCCGTCATGGGAAGAGGCTGATTTGTTTGCCATCAGACTTGTCTTTAGGATTCTAAAATCGGCTTTGTTATCAACAGTCAAGCCTAGAAAAGGACCTGGTCAAGGGGGCTTCATAAGAAAAGCTTATCAAGTGTAGCGTTGAAGGGCGGCTTTTCTAGCTTTAGGGTCCTTATCTTCTTGGACCCGTGTGACGGATGGCATCCCGGCTTTGAAACAAAGCGCTGATTGTATCGTTAGGCAGTCCGTCCTCTTCCCATCCACTCCTTTCTTCCCCTTGATCATCGATCCGGTATCGCGGCTTATCGTAATCCTCAAACTGTGCCAGTTTTTTGGTTACTTTCTCAAGATTCTTTCTTAAATTAAGGATATCTTGATCCTTTTTGGTTATCAGTCCGTGAAGACTCCCGGCAGCCTTCATATCGCGGTAATACGTCTGATAGTCTTGGCCAATCGAGAGCATTTTCTTAGCCAAAGTGAGGGGATTCTCCATCAAGTCCGTCAGGTCTTCTAAGGCTTGGTCTCGTTCTTTTGGGGAAGAGACCAACAAGAAATAATCAAAGGCAGCCACTTTATCATCGAGATGATCGTCATCGGTATATTTACGAATGTTGTCCAATTCCTTATTGGCTGTTGCCAAGACCCTACCAAACAGATGCGTCGGATGATTATAATCATCCGCTGCCTCATCGTGTTCCAAAGTCTCCATGAGTTTGCTGGCTTCTTCTTCGGATAAGGATCCCTCTTCGACAAACGCCTTGGTCAGCTTTAACGCGTTTTTAAGGCGTTGTGCATTCTGGCGGCCATACTGTTGGTTTTCAACGAGGCGTTTGTGGGTCTTGGTTAATTCCTCTTTGAGGCTTTGAAGCGCTCCTTGGGTTTCTTCTGTTGAGGCGTCCTCTGTTGAGCGGCTATCTTTCTTTGGCGCGCCAGGACTGCTTATGTCTTCGTCTCCAGAAGTCTCTTTGACTATTCCTTGGGTGCTCTCTTGAGCCTCCTGTGCTTGTGAATGTCCAAGGGGGCCCTCTGGCGGTTTTGAAAGGGCAAGGGCTTGATCGCGATCATGGAACAAATCGGCGATCGTATCGGGACCAAGACTTGTCTGACCCAGATGCATCTGATCAGGAGCGTCTTGAGCACGGCTTGTCTGAGGTTTCTTCTCACCTGCTTCTTTTCTGGAGGGGATTGGGTTCTTTTCTCTTAAGGGGTCAATCATTGGCGAACTCCGGGATTTTGGGGGGACGGGGATATAGATTGGTTTTGGAAGTGCAAGGGCTCGCCTCTACCGGCAACGCCTTGCTCCATCATGGTTTTTTGTTGCATCGCTGCCTGCATTTCTTTGGCTATGGCTTCGGGGTCTCTGACACCCAGACGTCTCAACAGCTCCGGCGATAACATCAGCCATTGCGCGTGGGCATGACTTAACAGCGATTCAAACGTAGCTTTTTGTTCAGCAAAAGAACTCTGGTAGTCAGGGACTTCTTCAATATAAAGCGATACCGGCAAAGACCGGATATCGTTAAAGATCACAGGCTTAGAGTCTATGATCCGGGTTAAGTTTAAAATGATGCTGGTGAGATCAGTTGGCCCCAACAACTCAACCGCCAGATTCATCTCGCCGCCGGCTTGGATCATATTCAGCAGAAACCGAGCTTCTCTTTTCTTCATCTGCGAGAAGTTATCAAAGGCAAACACATTGTTCCGTACCGAATTGACTTGACGGATATGCTGGGCAACGCCGCTGGTCGCATTGGTTTGAATCCCCAGCATCTCATCATAGATGCCCGTCACCCGTTGAATCAGATTCAGGTAAAGGTCGACAATCTTTAATTGTTCTTCTCCCAGCTGGGCGTTGCTCGAGACCTGGAACTTGGAGTCTTTGGGCAAGAGGATGACCGAATCAGCGGTTTTGAGTTCTCTGCGGATGGTTTCAATATCGCGCCCCGGCATCGGGTTGCCTTCAAAGATCACCCGGGCTGAATTGATCGCATACACCGATTTGGTTACTCGAACATTACAATCGCGTTGGATGTCCTTCATGCTTTCCAAGAGGCCGTATGGTACTCCTGTCTTAAATCGCCGTTGAAACACAATGGGGATGTAGCTAAAGTCCTTTTGATCCGGAAAGGTTGCTTCTAAGGGCGCATGTTCCAAAAGGGTGGTGCCCAAGAACAAGGTCCGCATGATCCGCTCGCCTTTTGTTTCTTCTAGATCCTGTTCAGACCCGGCCAAGGATTCAGCAGTTTCAAGGTTAAACGTCTCAAAGAAGCGGCCTTGGGTATCAAAGCCTTTGTAAACCTTACAGGGGACCTTGTATTGGACTTCAACGACTAAGACCCGGCTTCGGTTGGTAGCGCCTCCTAAATTAGGGTCGGTATAAAGAGCCTCTCGGTCCATCAGTTCAGGACTTTCCAGTCCGGGACTCTCCAGTGCAAGACTATTCAGTCCCGAACCATCAACGCCTTGGTAAGAGGAGAAGGCTGTTAGATCGATGGTTCTGGCAGCTTGAGGCCACTGGGAGATCACTCTCTCAGGGCGCATCCAGCGTTTGCGACAAATGTACTTCATGCTGGTGTATTGGGGGGTGAGATCATCGGGATCGGGCAGAAGCGTAAAGGGGTGGACATAGTCATAAAAAATAACCCCGTCTTCCCGGCATAAATGGCTCCACCCAATCCCGCAGATCAAAGAGTCCCTAAACTTTAACGATCCCTTATAGGGAATATCCTGATGGTCTTGGATATAAAACAGCATGTGGGTTAACGCTTCGGCGAGTTTATCATCGGCGCGGTTATGGGAATCATTCCGGCAAGCGATGCGGTAGCGGGATTGGATTTCAACGCCGGACAGACTATCGATAAAGCCTTTACAAATGTTCACGGTAATCGGCAATTGCCCGCGTTCTCGTAAAATTCTTAAATCAAGCGCTTCCCATTGGCCGGTGCCATCATAAAAGCCATAATCGCTGATACACTTCTCCCGAAACGCCACCATCGAGGGATGCAGATTCGCAATCCTGAAAAACTCTTGCGCCGTATTCAAAGCCTTTTGGCGAGATTCGGAAAGGGGGTACGCCAAGGAGAGAGTCTCCCTTATTCCACAGGCGGGATGGTTTCAGGGTCTGGCAACGGGAGGATAGGGATCCTGTCTTTAAGATCTTTTACCGACACACTCACCTCATCACAAAGGCGGCTCAGGGTCTCACAGGTCTCTTGAAACTGAGCGGTGGTTTTGAGTTTGTCATCGGCATGAAAGACCTTGGAGGCGAGATCTTTGATGTAGGTTGTATCAATCACAAAATCACCGAGCATATGACTGTTTCTTTTCTGTTCTTCGATTTGAAAACGCAGATTCATCATTGGCCTTATAATCTTTTTGAAAGGTGTTTTTACTATACACTATTTGGGCAACATTTGAAACCGATGAGAGGGGGTTTTTGAAGGGTTTTATTTTTAAAAAGCGCAAAAAGAACCTTTGGAAAACCTACATTGCCTATGCACGATTTCTGCATCACCTTGGTCTTTTATAACCCTTTTAAAATCTCATAATTCAGAATTACAAAAACCAGGTTTATAGGGTTTTTTAACTTGAATCCTTCTCAAGAGTGTGGATCTCTAGAACTGAAACTTTTTACGGAGAATTATTATGAAAATAAAGGGTATGATTTTAAGCATTTGTCTTGCAGCTTCTACAAGCTCTGCATTTTCTAGCTCTTACACTCCTGCTGGAATGTATCCTGACGAAATAATAGGACATATAGGGGAAGCAGCAGGAAAAACCCGGGTTAATCTTCAAAATAAGCCGTTATGTTTTGCGAGCGAAGATATGATTTTTGATCCTACTAAAGTTGAAACTTTCATCTCTGCTTTACCAGACAGCGTCAAAATCCTAGATTTATCTCTCAACAGACTTCCAGAAACAGCCCTTCCCTCTTTCATACCACTGTTACAGAGAGAAAGTTTTGATTGGCTTGATATAACCACAAATAGTGGCGCTGATAGTATGGAAGGAATAAGAAATTTGACGACAGCTATGAGTGGATTGAGTACTGATTTAAAAATAAAGTATTTAGGTAAGGTGATTTGGGTAAGAAAAGAGCATTTAAGGAGTGTAGCTGAAAGGCATATTCTTGTTGAGCCTTTTGTTTCTCATCATCAACGATATTATGAAGAAAAAGAAAGGTTAGATGCCTCTTCCGACGTTTGGTCTCTGTTGGGTTTGAAGTAATTCATGTTCGTGCACTGATCCTGTTATTGAGATGCCAATACAAATTGGGAGTTGAGTATTATGCTGTTATCTCTTGAAGGGGATCAGCAATATCTTTTGTAATTTCATGAATACTTGCGCTAACATCCCTTAGAACTGTGCAGTCAATATCTTGTGTATCTTCCTTTTCCCGCAATATGGCCGTAAATGCCATTAGCCCTTCTTTGAGGGCCCCTGAACCAATGACAGCCATAGCAACAGTGATCCATGCATTATCATCGTTACGATCTTTGGAAGCAAAAAATACTGTATTGTGTAGGGACCCACTTAAAACTTTCATGGTTGATACAAGACCAGCCAATTCAGTTGCTCGGCGCAGGTCGGTTGATAAAAGACTTCTTGCTTTGATGGTAAGAGTTTCCTCGATCGTCCGCAACGCATGCTGGGCTTTTGGTAATTCATTTTTTAACACCTGAACTTAACCATCAGACGCTCTTGAACATCTGGGAGAGTTGGTGCACCGGAAGAAGCAGGAAGAGCAATCCGTGCTCTCTTGGGTTGTCCATCTTCTGTTTCTTGGTCTAGAGCGGTTAAAGCAGTCGTCGATGCAAAAGCACCCAGACACAAACAAACAGAACACAACAATAAGGCTGGATATTTTATCTTTTTATAAAGCGACATGGAGATCTCCTCTGATCTATAAACCGAATCTAAGACAAACTACCTAGGCTGAGAGATTAAAAAGGATGCTTCATTGTAACCGATTGCTACTCACAATTGTAGCACTCTCTGGTAGAGCTATACCGCCCAGTAAGACATAGGGCCCATTAATCATATCTTTGATGGTTAAACCGCCTGGTACGATTGGGGCGCCTGGAATCGGTGAGGAAAGTGAGCTATGGGAGAGTTCATTTAAATTCTTACTAACACGCTGGGGAAGAGCTATGTGCAAGAGAACACTATCCGGTATAAAGGCGAGAGGCACACCAAAAATTGTGCCAGGAAGAAACAACCCAAGGGTGAGTCTGTTCATAATGGAGGACATGTCGTTAAAATAGCCGCCGGCTCTCAAACTAGCCGTTAATGCCGGCGTTATCGCTCCCAAAGCATTGGCCGCTGCAAGATTGGCAAGCAGTGCGGGAGAAATAAGCACACCATGCAATTGTCTCCTTGCAATCATCAGTGTGATGTTTGGCAAATTCATAGGCAGAGGAGGACCGGCCAAAGGCAGATGAACGTCCCAAGGAGCCGGAGGTATGGCTGTAAATCGTCCTAATCTGACTTGAACAGGCACTGGGTCCGCAAGTATTACCGGATGATTCAACCGTCTTTGATCATCAGGGTAATTTGTCGTGGCGCTATTTGTCAGTGCGGGCTGTCCCCCTGGGACATTAACATGCTCATAAACCTCATAGCTAAAACAGGGCGCGCCTGCAGCATAGATAGGATTAAAAAATGCACATGCCAGCAACGACAAAGGAAGAAAAGTCTTAACCGACTTTCTACAAAAACGAAACATCCTATACAAATGCATCAGCAGGAAATTCAGGCTGAGGGATGTCTTCAACAATTTTTTGAAACGCCGCGGCCAATGCTTTGAAAGGGGAAGTGTCCTCTTGAGCTTCATCTAGGTAGACAATCAACTGGTCTATTTCTTGTTTTAGAGCCGGTGCCGATCCAATGCCGATGGATACGATGACCGGATCTGTTGATCGTAAACAACTGAGTACATCCTGGATAGAAGAGCTAAAGGCTTTAAGATTGGTTATCGAACAAGCCGCTTTAAAGGCTGCCAGTTGATTTTTATCCCTTTGGTCATCCATGATAGAGTGGAATCTTTCTTGAAGTGTTGTTAAAACTTCAATCTGAAGGGGCAGATGCTCCAATAAAAGCTCTTTTTTGCTGGGAACCTCAATCCGCGCTCTCTTGGGTTGTCCGTCTTCTATTTCTTGGTCTAGAGCGGTTAAAACAGTCGTCGATGCAAAAGCACCCAGACACAAACAAACAGAACACAACAATAAGGCTGGATATTTTATCTTTTTATAAAACGACATGAGAGATCTCCTCTGATCTATAAACCGAATCTAAGACAAACTACCATGGAGAACAGGTTAAAATATAGGTAAAACTCAGAGCTTAGACGGTTTTTGAAGAGGGGGCCTCTTAACCGAATGATATTAAGCCCATGCCCACCCCCCGATTGAGGCTTACTCCACTACAAAGTTTATGATATAGTTCGTCAACAATCTTAACAGTAGACGTGCTTTGTTTATGGACGAAATAATTTCAACCTATTTTCACAAATGTGATTCAACACTTTCTTATAATTTAAG
>Ga0208255_100040_pt1 | contig 19628 bp, 22 predicted proteins | sample CryBogCBH06Jun08_FD_184600 | JGI IMG/M metagenome (GOLD analysis project Ga0208255, IMG submission 184600) | Freshwater microbial communities from Crystal Bog, Wisconsin, USA - CBH06Jun08 (SPAdes) | ecosystem: Environmental > Aquatic > Freshwater > Lake | place: Crystal Bog, Wisconsin, USA... | reverse complement strand
TTGGTTCTAGCGAGAACTTTTACAGCAATCAAAACTATAATTTATTATTATACTTGTCACAAAGTATAGTGCGTTGGTTCTAGCGAGAACTTTTACAGCAATCAAAACTATAATTTAGTGTATAATACAAAAACTTTATTCAGTTAAAGTTTTATCAAAGTGAGAAAGTATCTTTGAAAGATAAGATGAATTGTAACTTTGTTTTTTTTATAAGGCTTATAGTCTTAATATTTATGAAACAGAATCTATATCTGTAGAGTCATCTGAATAATCTAATAAATATTCATAACCTTGAGGGCAACCAATATATGCGTTAGGATCTTCTAATAATTTTTTAGCAGATTCAATATACCAATTTGTTTCTACAGATAAAGATATTAATATATGAAAAACATAGCAATGTATGTGACAATTATCCATTAAAGAGTTTGATAATTCTATTTTATAGTGTTGAATAGGATTATTAATAAAATTTTTAGCACATTGTTGTATATTATTTTCCATTCTATATATATTATAATAAAATCTTTAAAGCGGATTTAATATAATAATATAAAATTTTTATATTATAATGAATTATAATTCGTTTATAAATGATGATTTTATAGTATGGACAATGACTACGAACGGATATAAATATTTTACATTAAATCTTATTGAGAGTTTAAAAAGAGCAAATGTTCCATGGAAATTAATGATAATTTGTGTAGATAGAGAATCTCATATATTTATGCAAACAATGAATATTCCATCAGTATATTATAAACCTAGTATCCCAGTGATAGTTGGCACAAATCCGAGTCAATTTGGTTCTCAAACATTTATGACATTTAACAAGATTAAGTTAGATTTAATGGAAGAAATACGAGTAAAAGCACCAGATAATGTGAAATATATAACATATATGGATGGAGATATTATTGTATTTAGAGATTTTATGCCATATATAAAAGATAAATTTATAGATCTATCAAATAATATATTATTATTTCAAAATGATGATTTATATGGTGTTCCTAATACGAGAGCAAATGGATGTACTGGATTTTTTTGTTTAAAGAGAAGTATATTAGAAAAGTCTCCATTCTTAGTGGATGATTTGAATTTATGGAAAGAAATTCGTGAAGATCAAGTATGGGTGAATAATAAAATAGTAGAATTTGGACTACCATTTGATTATTTAGAACGAGATTTATTTCCAAATGGACCTTATGTGAAGAATGGAGCATGGAGAAAGAAAGAATCAGAATTATATTTAATTCATTATAATTATATAATAGGAACAGATAAAAAGAATTTTATGAAACGCTTAAAACATTGGTTTTTAATTTATTAAAGATAAATGCTATATGAACTTGATAGAACAACTCCAATAGGAAGTATGGTTGGAAAATATGGACTTATGGTAGGAGTTTATGTAAGCAGTTTAACAGATAAGAAATCTTAAATTAAAAGTTAATCTTCATCATCATGACTATGTTCTCCACTGCTAGAACCACCTCCAGAATAGAATCCTTCTTTTAATGGATCACTTAGAGAAGGGCATTCTCTAGCATTATGATCAGATTCGCTACAAAAATAGCATACTATCTGTGGTAGACTTTCCATATAAAAGAGAATTATCTAGTTCCTTTATATGATAGATTATATAGATATTAGTATGTATAGTTCAATAGTATTATTTATATATTTAATACTATTAAAATGTAATACACATAGAGAAAAAAAAATAAATTATGTAGCAAATTATGAAAGATATAAATATTATTCAGATGCGGTTTAAAACATTTTTATGAAATATTAATAAGAGGATGTCGCATATAGCAACACATCATAAAACTGGAAAACAGATTCATATTCTTCAGCAAAATACATCAACATGGAGATCAAAGAAGACATTGGTATGGTTAAAATCGACTGATAATCTAGATGTTTCATGGAATAGATATGAGATTGGTTGTGTAGGATCTGATAACTTTGAAAAGATTTCAAATGTTGAAGTGATTGTATGTATAACAGATACTGATGTTAAATGGATTTGTGCGGGTGGATACAATAAAGTAAAACTAATATTTGCGTCGAAAAATGTTCTAGATCAGATTGGTTTAGAATTTTTTGAGAAGAATAATGTTCGTAATGTATTATGTTTAGAAGAACTACATTTATTATATACATTTATTGATAAAGCATGGGATGGGACAATAAATGATGCGTGTATATTAGTAGCATTAGTATTACGTTTTAGTAATACCTTCTCTTTAGAAGAATCTACAAGAAATCTTTTTAATTTAAAAGTATCGAATGTATTAAATCCTCCTCAGCAATTATATTATATCACTCAATATTATATTCCAAAGAACGCTAAACGATCTAAAGAAATTCAAAAATGTTTAGTGAATAATACTGAGAATAAATATATTGATAAGATTATTTTATTGAATGAAACAGATCTATCATCTAAATATAAAAATAATAATAAGATAGAACAAGTTATAATAAACAAACGTTTATCATATAGTGATGTTATTCGTTATATTTATGATAATATACCAGAGAATGTAATAGTAGTATTTGCGAATGCGGATATATATTTGAATGATACAATTCGTTCAATATGGTCAAGTGATATTGAAAATAAATTTTTTGCTTTATTACGATATGATGATGATGATAAAGGAGGATATGAGATATTTGGTCCTCGTCCAGATTCACAAGATACATGGATAGTATCATCAACATCTGTAAAATCTCGTAAATGGAATTATGAGGAATTGAATTTCAAATTTGGTGTATCAGGATGTGATAATGCGATAACAACAGAGATGTTGAGAAACAAATTCTTAGTAGTGAATCCAGCACTAACGATAGAAACACATCATATTCATACATCAGAGTATAGAACATATGATAAAGATGAAATAGTAGATAAGAAGGTATATTTATATATAGAACCAACTGGGCTTCATGATATGGAAGCATTAACAATAATACCAAAAAACAATCTCGATACTATATTTAAATTAAGTTCATTTGATAGAGTTCTAGAATCAAATATAAATACGAAAATATCTACATATTGTAAAATGATAGAAAAGGATAAAAGATATTTATACAATATAAATAATTCAAATACATTTGAAAAACAAGAAATATTTATATATAAATTTAATAATATATTCCAAACGAATACTGGATTAATTTATAATTATGATCAGATTTTTGTGGGTCCATCGAAGATTGCTACTGAATATTGGTCTAAATCAAATCTTAGTACCTTATCACCAAGTATTCATATTAAGAAAGGATATGTTGCTCCATTACCAGAAGAAGTGTATTCATCGGTAGAAAATTATATAGTATATTATTTACCAAAGATATTATTATTGAGAGAAAAATATGGATCTGATGGAGATTTTTGGGCACCAAATAAGAAAGAATTCTTAGAAGTTCTAGGACTTTTCAATTGGAGAACAAAGAGCCTACCATTATTATCACAAACGGATAATCAATTAGTATATATGGATGAAGCATATGTTTGGTTGGCGAGTGATATAAATGAGGTATCAAGAGAAGAGATGAATTGTTTGAGAAATTTTCTAGTTACAGATATTAATAATGAGGAATATATTGCTGTATATATGGATGAGGAATATATAACAAAACAATTTATTCAAGATTTAGAAAAGAAATATGAAAATGTAAAAGTGATTTTTAATCAAACATCAATTGATCGTAAATTATCAATTCTCAAAAATGCCTCAGTGGTATATTTATATAGTTCTAAGAAAACAGAAGAAGTATGGAAATATATTTGGTGTATGAAAGAGAAAGCGAAATTAATAGATATTCAGAATGAAATGGAGATGAATGGAGAGATTCATCATATTGCGAGTGCGTGTAATTTAGAACATATATTACATATTGTTCCAAAAGGTTCTTTATCAGTATTTTATAGAAATAAAATATTAAATGGTGTTGAAAAGGGAAAAGTAGATAGCATATATAGCATAGATAGCATAGATAGCATATATAGCATAGATAGCATAGATAGCATAGATAGCATATATAGCATATATAACATACCAGTGATACAAATACCAGAACCAACTCTAAATGGTATATTTAGTCATAAAGGAGATTCCTTTCGAGAAATGATAGATTTGTGGGTTGAAAGGGGGTATGTGAGAAAAGAATATTCATCAAATAAGAATGTATGGATGAATGGAGTAGGAAATGTATTATTATATGATAGACCCAATTATGATTGGATTAAGAATGCGGGTTCTGAAGAACAAAGTTGGAAAAAGGCATTATTTGGAAATCCAAAACCGATTGGACCGAATTCGAAATCATGGACATTCTGGCCACGAAGACCAAGACTTGTGGAAGCCATGATTAGCAAAGAAGCCATGATTAGCAAACAATTTGAGAAAACGAAAGAAATTGTTTTCTATGGAAAGGTAGAAAATCAAGTTCAGAAAAATAATAGAACAAAATATGATTGGTCTTCTGTTTGTGATGAATTCTATCTAGCATCTGAATCTGAACCACCGAAATTTTCTGAGCAAGAATATTTAGAGAATATTGCGCAAGCGAAATATGGTCTCTGTTTGGCTGGTTATGGAAAGAAATGTCATCGTGAAGTTGAATGCATGGCGTTTGGAACAGTACCACTCGTAGCCCCAGAAGTTGATATGGATTCATATGCGAATAAGCCATTCGAAGGAGTTCATTATATTCGTGTAAGTTCTCCAGAAGATTTGAAATATAAACTTGCTTTAATGAGTGATACAGTTTGGAAGGATATGTCAGAACATTGTAAGAAATGGTACAAAGACAATTGTAGTGTAGATGGAATGTGGGAACTTACTCAACAACTGGTTCGGCGCTAAGAATTTTATATCCTTCTACAAGTTTTATTTTTTCTAACTTTCTTGCCATTTTTTCTAAATCTTTTTCATATTCTTCTTTTATTTCTTTTATTTTTTGAGGAAAGAAATGTATAGTAAGTTCTTCATCATCAGATTCTATAATAAGTTTAATATATAGAAAATGTTTATAATCACTATAATCTGTAGATGGATTGTAGTAACCAAGAATTTTACCAGTGTTAGAATTATTCCCAGATTTTATAATATTGTTTGATATAATAATGTTATATACATTTCTATCTTTACTTTTATTATAAACACTTGCATGTATTTTATGTTGTTTTAACTTTGTAAGTAAAGAATCTAAATTTTCTTCTTTAATTTTAGTAAGAATAGCACCAGAACGTATGCCTTCAATCACTGATGCAAGATTTACCATATTATATATTTTAGATGGTTTAGTATCCGTATATAATAATATATAATATAATAAACTACTCATTCTAATTAAAAAATTGATTTTATAATTTCATAGATATATAGTATCACAAATGGATTTCTATGAAACAGATTTAGAAGTCGTAGAAGGTGCTTTTACATTAGGAGAAGTTCTTCATACAGATATTCTTCCACTCATTCCTATTCGGTTTCAATTAAATGTTGTTCTAAAAAAATTTCATTATATTTGTGGTTGCCAATGCTTTTATATATTTATTTCAGAAGATGACAATTCAGATATATGTTTCTATGTAGAAAATAATATATGGGAAAATATTCGAATTGTGAATGAACACACTAGAGAAATTATTGCTTTGAATTCTCTTTATACTTCTCTAGTGTGTTCAGAACTAAGAACAATAACAATAAGAATATACGATATCGATAAAAAGTATCCAGACAATCTAAAATCAACGACTAGTATTACTTTACCAAAAGAGGCTACTACAATTGTAAATTCTTTTCTAAACAGAATTCGTGTAAATGTAGATGGAAAGATTTATGATAAAGATGGTAGAATAAAAAATTGATTACAACTTAAACCATTTTTAAATCATTATAAAAGAATGGTGAAGGTTTTGGATGGAATCGGTTCTATTGAACTTCTAGAGTCTTTTGGTAATGATCTAACAGTTGTGAATGCGGCTCGTGTTTCTTTTGCAAAAGAGGTAACAGAGTTTAAAGAAGGGGATCAGAAACTTATTAATTATTTAGTAAATCATAATCATATTAGTCCATTCTTTCATCCCCAGATTCGTTTTAGATTGAAGATGCCTATTTTCGTAGCACGAGAATGGTTTCGTCATACGATTGGATTTGCTCGTAATGAGGTATCTAGACGTTACGTTGATGATGAACCAGAAATCTTTATTCCAAGTGAATTAAGAGGTCGTGATAAAAATAAGAAGCAAGGATCAAAAGATACGAGTGTAGAGAATAATGAAGATATGGTTCATAAAATTAGAGTATTTACAAAGCAATCTTTAGTATTGTATAACGAGTTGTTAGACAATCAAGTAGCACCAGAAGTAGCACGAGGAATCTTGCCCCAGAATATGTATACTGAGTTTATTGAAACTGCTTCACTATATGCGTATATGCGTCTATGTGCTCTTCGTCTAGACCCACAAGCGCAAAAAGAAATTCGTGAATATGCTTCAGTAGTATCAAAACTTTTAGAAGAGCATTTCCCAGCATCTATGAAAGCATTTTATGCTAAATTTGGTTCCTCATCAGAATCTGGAAATTCTGTATAAATAGTACCATCTTTATAGCGTCCAAGATATTTTAGTTCTGTATCATAAAGTTTATCTTTTACATGATCATAGTAATATTTTTTATTTGAAATTATGAGAGGTTTGATAATAATTTTCACAATTTCATAAATTTCATCTTTTTTATCAGGATTGATATATAATTTTTCTTGGAGAGACTCGATAACATTTTCATTTTTAGTAACTGGTTTCTTTTTTTTAATAATATAATTTAGAGCTGCGGTTTTTGTTAGACTAGGAAATAGTTTCATTAATTGTGTAATTTTATCATTATTTTTACCAGTAAGTTTAGTAACTTCTTCTTTAATTTTAGACTCTAATGATTCATCATGTATTACTTCTTTTTTACTAGGCATTCTCTGATATCCTTTTTGTAGCATACTCTTAAACCACTCACCATTTTCTAAATGACTCCATGAAGGAATAGGATCATCACAGAGACCATGTAATACAGAAGGATGACTGACGATTCTTCCAGAAGAACATTTAAGAGAATTATTTACAATGCTACAAGATTTTAGTTTTCTTTCTTTTTCAAGACATTTGCCGCATAAATTTCCATTCAGTAAAGATTTATTATCGCAATAAATAGGAATATGATAATATTTAGTAGGTAGATTATTTGAGTTGGAAAATGCTATTTTATATTTATTAGAAACATCTGAAACGGATCTTCCTTTACATTGATTCATTTTATACATTATACGTGGGATAAATGTAATCAATTTTTTAAACTATGTTTAAAAAATAGTAACTTTAAAAAGTAACCTCTTTTAATGGATCAATTTTTTAAACTATGTTTAAAAAATAGTAACTTTAAAAAGTAACCTCTTTTAATGGATCAATTTTTTAAACTATATAGTAATACATTCCTAGAAGCATTTTATAAAGAGTTATATCATTATTTCTAGTTTCTGATTTTAGACGATAGTGAAACATACATTCATAAGAATCAAAATTATTTAATTCAGATTCTAGATTATTAAAATTAATATTATTTAATGGAGCAGAACTTACTTGAATATTATTTTCTTTACATATTATACCATATGTAATATCATCAAGTAATATTTGTTTTTTATCACTTTCTATAAATAATTTTGCTATATCTGGAGTTATAGTAAAACCACATCCAGAAGCATATATATGTTTTGAACACCATAATATAGAACCATTATAAACACCATATGTTGGAAGAGTGTGTAACCAATTTTTATATTTAGAAAATACAATAAATGAAGATAAATTTGTTCGGAAAATATAATTAAATTCTGATATTCGATTTTCAAAATACTTTAATGCTTGCTGAGATTTATAAAATATATTTTCATATAATTCTAATGTTTTTACAAAAATAGTATTATCTCTTTCTTCAGTAGTATTTGTAATAGTAGGATCTGCTTTAATAAAATAGCATTCAAAATCAGAATCTATTTTCATATATTTTCTCCATAATTCTTCAAATTGATTAAAATCTTCAGAATTACTTGCTAAAATTAAAACTAAAACTTTCATATTAAAGTTAATTATTATAAAGCTTTAAAGTTCTCGCACTCGGATCGGTAGCATCTGGTGACCATTTTGGCATCCAGAAATAAGGAATAATTTTTCCTTTTTCTCCATAGTATTTTTCAAAAATGCTTCTATAATAAAACATTTCTTTCGTTGTTGGTGGTAAATGTTTGTATTGTTTAGCTTTTTCTTCCCAGTCTTCAGATACTAGACTAGAAACTTTTTCTTGAATAATCTCATACCAAGATTTTTCTAACGAACTCACTCCATCACTAAATGCTTCTTTTTTTCGCCATAATACTTCATTTGGTAGAACAGTTCCATCATTAAATGCTTCACGTAAAGCATTTTTTTCTACAATACTACCTTTTACAGGTCTTCTAAACATTGTAGGAATAGACATAGCAACTTGAACGAATTGTCTATCTAGAAAAGGTGTTCGTGGTTCTAAACCATGGCTAGAAATACTTCTATCACTTCGCAATACATCAAAATAATAAATATCTTGTAAAAGTCTTGAGCATTCCTTTTCAAATTCAAAATCGTTAGGGGCATTATAGAAATACATGTAACTACCAAAGATTTCATCACTACCATCACCATTAAATACAACTTTACAATCAGTATGTTCTTTAATATATTTACTTACTAACCAGTTTCCAACAGATGCTCTAACACTAGTAGTATCATATGATTCAATATCACGAATAACATCTGGAATTGCATTAAAGAAATCATCGGGTGTAAGAATAATTTCAGTATGGTCAGATTTGATAAAATCTGCTACCATTCTAGCATATTTCGCATCAGTTGAACCTTCCATTCCAATACAAAACGTTTTTAAAGGTGGTAACTTTAAATTTCTAAGATTTTTAGCAACTAATGAACTTACTAAACTAGAATCTAATCCGCCACTTAATAGACAAGCGACAGGTCGTTCAGTAAGCATTCTTTTTTCTACAGCAGATTCTAGAGCAATACGTAAGCCCTTTATTGCGTTTGACCATTCATTATAATGAGGATTCTTGAGAAAAGGAATTTCAATATAGCAATGAGTACACACTTGTACTTTATACTTTGAGTTATACACACGAAATGTCCCTGGCATAAATGGTTCTATATTTTCGCATAATGGATGGAGCCCTTTGATTTCACTAGAAAAATATTTATCGTCACCAATATATAATGGACGAACGCCATAAGGATCACGACCAACTACAACGAGTTCTCTTTCTAAATCAATAATTATAATGGCAAAAACACCATCAAGAAGTCGAAAGAAGTGTTGAATATTATCTCTATTTTTATAATATAACTCTCCTAGAATTTCACAATCACTTTGAGATTTATTGACAATATTATATTCTTTAGCGAGTTCTTTCCAGTTATAGATTTCTCCATTACACATATAGATAATTTTATTATCGTAATCCATGGGTTGCATACCTTCTTCATTTAATCCATTGATGGCGAGGCGATTGAAACCCATTGTCCCCACTTTTGGTACATTAAGAATATGAGTAGATTCGGGACCTCTTGCTTTTATTTTATTAATATATTGTTCATAATTGGCTGTACAGAAATCGCCTAAACAAAACCATATTCCACACATTTTATTCCTATATATAGAACTAAATGGGAGTTTAAACATCTTTTACGAGCAAACATAGAAATGTCTAATGAAGTAAAATCAATGATAGATAGAACAAAGGAATCAATAAATCTCATAAAACAAATACGAGATTTAGGGATTAATGAGAATGAACCACCGTATATAGAAATTAAGAAATATTTAAATGAGTGGATAAAGAGTGATAAAAAACAAATTGTGGAGCATGATATAGAATTTGCGAGATATGGAAGAAAAGGAAAACTTATACTACCTTGGAAGAATAATCGTTCTTGCGAGTTTTTGATGAAAAAACCTTTCGGTTCTTAGAACCTTTCATAGTTTTTATTTTTCTAAGAATATTTGTTTGTAGAAATTTAAAATGTTTGGCTTCTCTTTTTTGTTTTCGTAAAACAGAATCAATAAAAGAAAGTGTTTTTGCTTTTCTTTTTGCTTGTGCGCATGCGCATGCGCCACCAGAATAAATATTAGTATCAATATTATTATTTTTAACAAATTCTAATAATTTTTTATGAGAATTACGAAATCCTTCATTCAATGTAACTTTTTGATCAGCATTTGAAATAGTAGAAGGAATACCAAGAAGTTGCCAACAAAGATGGGGAAAGGGAACTAACATTTTTCCACGATTATTTGCTGCTAAATAATTATCAATTGGTTCTTTTTTATCATCGGGTACATCTTGATATTTCATAATAGTTTCAGCGGCTTCTTTACCAATTACTGTAAAAGTAGCGCATGTTATCCAATCACAACGAATTAAAAGAGGATCAGTAGATTCTATTTTACTAGGTTCAGGATATATACCACCTCCTTGGAAATGACTATATTCACCTTTATGTTGTTCAAGATATTCCATAATTTTAGTACAACGACTATTAAAAGTTTCTTTATCTTGTGTTCGGAAAGCATCATCTTCAAACACAATAAGTAATTTTTCAAAATTAGGATCTTTTTCTTTATATTTTTTAACAATTTCACCATAACTCTTACCAACACCAACCCATCCTCTATTTTGTGGATCTGCTATAGCAGAAAATCTTTCTAAATCAAATACTGTATCTTTAAATTCTGCTTGCATATGAGCCCATCGATCAGTTGATTTATCTAAATTTATGACATATGCGGGCCATCTTTTATTAGTTGTCATTCCCTAATAATAGTTTAAAATAAAATTATTTGATTAAATAGTATGACCGAACTAAGTAGTGAAGGTTCATTGTATGAACTTGTATCAAGAGGAAATAAAGATAAATATTTTATATCTGATACATTAACAGCATTATCTCCATTTCGTAATAACTATAAAAGAGTTCCAGCATTCGTTCATGAACGGAGACAGATACCACCAATTAATAATGCTGATTTTAATAAGATTATAGAATTTCAATTTGAAGTTGCTGGAGATATATATACGCATCCGACATTATTAATAGAATTACCAACATGGTTACCAAATTTTACAATTAATAATGTTTCAGTAGATTATAATAAAAGTATTGTAACAGATTTGAGTGGAAATTCTTATGGATATACAAAAGGAATAGGATATTTTCTATTTGAGCAGATTCAGATATATCAAGATCAAATTCTTTTACAAGAATTTAGTGGAGATGCTCTATATGCCACACGTTTATCAAGAGGATCAATAAATAGTGGAATTTTAGAAAATACTTTGATAGGATATCATGATGGATCTGTTGTTGCGATAAGTAGAAATGGGAAACCAAATATCTTACGTTTAGAGTTACCAATGATAGGATGTCAGAATAATAATGATGGAGGATTTCCATCATTTGGAGTTCGTTCTCAAAATTTCAAATTACGATGTAAATTACGATCATTAGAAGATTTGGTTGAAGCAAGTGGAACTCTTGGATTAAGTATTGAAAATAGTAAAAAAAAACCACAGCCATGGGGTAGATCAGATTTTCAAATCCAATTGGCAAAAGGTCAAACACCAGTAGCATTCAATAGTATATCACCACCAGTGAAAACAATAGAACGATATATGATAGGGCAGCCAACTATATATTTAGAAACAAGACATATATATGTAGATCCAGATACACAAAAAGATTTAGTGGATAGTACAATAGAATATCCATTCACAAGATTATATGAAAATATATTTTATTTTAATGAAAAAGATTATGCTCCATTAACACGAGGGGCGGTGGCTGCTGTTACAAAAAGAATAGATGCTGTTCATCCAGCAAGTCGTATAGTCTTTTTCTTACGACAACAAACAGATATACAAGCAAATAGATTATGGAAAATAACATCGGATACAATAAATGAAGAATATTATAATAATGTATCATTATTGATTGCTTCAAGAGATAGAGAAACATTATTTCCGCCATTTATTTGGAATGCTCTTACACAGAATACAAAAGAAGATAGATATTCTGGAAATGGTTTAGGGATTATGAATTGGGATTTAGGAGATCAACGAGGAAGAGTTCCTCCATTTACTAGACAACCAGAAGGATCTGTAAATTTTTCAACAGCAGATAGACCAACAATATATATAGAACTTCAACAGATTGCTGGAACTTCTAGAAATACTGAAATGCGACTTATAGTAGATACATGGGCATCATATACAACAGAGGAAAGAAGAGGTGCTTTAACTTATGCGAATTAATTTATACAAAAATTAAAAAAATTGACTATTGTTAATAGGTATGGATTGTATTATTAATATGTCTTCTTTAGATTCAGTAGAAGAAGATTATTCTGATATGCCACCACTAGTACCTATTGAACAAGTATCAAATCTACCTATGGAAATGTATTATGGCGATGATGAAGGAGAAGAAAAACAAGAACAAGAAGAACAAGAAGAAACAGTTGAATATGAAGGTATTGAGTTAATTGATTATGTGAATGATTTTCTTGATAATCAAACAAATTACTTTCAACTCATTAAATCATATTGTATTGGAAATAATGTAGATATATATATTCAAGAAAATGGTCAAGTATTATCAGCGGGAATTCTTAGTATTAATAATAAGGTTCATGAATTAACACGAAATATAAATGAATTTGATATTATTCATGATAGTATTTGGAAATGGGTAAATAATTATTATGGAGAAGTAGTTACGGGAAATAAACTTGTAAATAATGTATATATTGGATATAATTTTGTTCCTCTTTGGCGTATTCTACTAGATGCGTATGAAGAAGATAATAATGTTAGTGTAACATTAGAAATACATGATAAAGAATTTGATAATAGAATCTCTCATGTATTTATAACGATGATAATTATTCTAGTGATTATTCTAGTAGTAATTGTAGGAATTTTATTTATGATAAATGTATTTTAAAAATGTAAAAAGCAGTTTTAAAAAAATTGATTCATTAAGAGACAACGTCTTTTAAAGCTACTATTTTTTTAAAACGCAGTTTTAAAAAAATAGATTTAAACCTCACCTATTTTAACTATTATAGAAATGTCTTCTCTAAAGGATGATCTTAGTATGTTAATTGCTACTTATGGTATTCGTGATATTCATATGGCTCTAATGAGTCGTATGGAAACAGATTATAATTATCTTAAAAAAATTATGGAAAAGGAAGAGAAGAAAGTGAAACCAGTTGAAACAAAGAAGGAAGTGAAGCCAATTGAAGTAAAAGAAGAAGTTGTAGAACCAAAGAATGAAGTTGAGGAGAATGTTGAAGCAAATGAAGAAGTAGAAGACAAAGAAAAGAAGTACCGTGATCCAAAGGAAATGAAAGCATGGCAGAAAGAGCAAGAAGAGAAGAAGCGAAAGGAGAATGAAGCGAAGGGAATTAAACCAAAAGATCTTCTTACAAAGGAAAATCTACAAAAGTGGTATGGAGAAGAAGGTAGAACTTTCTCATATATTTCACGAGAATATATAGGATGTAAGGATACTGAAGTATCTGCTGCGGTGAAACTTTACAATATTGAAAATACTCGTAAGAATATTGCTGTCCATCATGCTATGAAGAAGAAGTAGTAGTATCAATAATAATTTGATTTTCCTTAGTAGATTTTTTTGCTCTATTTCTTTTTTTCTTAGGTTGTTCTTGCCCATCACTAGAAGAATCTAGAATCATTAAATCATTAGAAGTTTCAAAAAGAGTTTGTAGAATTGTTTTAAATGTAAATTGTAAAGTATCCAAATGATGTTTCATAGAACTATGATTTTTTTGTATGGATTCAATAATAAATTTAGTATTATTGTTTAATTCTTTAATAATATTTGCGATATTATTCATTTGAGTTTGTAAAATAGGTTTGATAGAATCTACTTTACTTTGTAGGCTAGAATCATTTTCTACACTACTACATTTAGAATGTAATAGAGATGCTATTTCAATTAAAGAATCTAATATAGAAAATAATGTGCTAGGTTCATAATTATTAAATTGTTGAATATAGATTAATAGTTGATTAGATGATGAAAATTCTGTATAAAAGAAATCTTGATTTCCTCCAACAATATTCGTGTTTAGAGAAATGAAAACACCTAATGGACAATCATTATGAACTTCCATATCTCGTTTAAATTTATCAATTTCTTTTTTAGGAACATTATTACTATAATTTTTAATTTCAAATAATGTTTTACATCCTTTAATATTTCCAAACATATCACAAGAATTAGGAGTTTTCGTTTTATTTTCAATAGACCAAGTAGTAAAATTATCTACTAAATTTTCAAATTCTTGTTCTCCTATTTTTCCTTTATTACATGATATATTTTGTTTTATTGTAGATTTAGTATATTGTTCAAGAGATTTTTCTAATTTATAAATTTGTTCTTTATAGACATTTTCTAGGCGTATATGATGAGATTCAAATGATTGTTTTTGTTGTTGTAGAGCATTATTCAAAGATTTATCAAAATTTTCTTGTGTTCCACTTTGGAGAGTTAGAAAGTTTTGATTTACTACTTGATATGATTTTATATATTGGTCTAACTGAGTTTTAAGTTCGTGAATTTCTTTTTGTACTTTAGATGTTTCATGAATTCTTTTTTCTTCATATTGATTTCTTTGACTTTCTAACTCTTTATTTTTCTTTGTTTCTACTTCTTTAATTTTCTTTTGTAAAATATCTTGAAATTCTAAAGAACTAGCGGATTGACGAAGCGATTTTAGAGCTTCTGATGAAAGTTCTAAAATGGTTTCAAATTCATTCAAAGTACATGTTTCTAAAATAGATAAAATAGGTTTGTTATGTTTCCATGTTGAAATATAGTAGTTATTCTCTTTTATTTGATTTAATAAAGCTGTCATTATTACTATATAGAATATGTGACAAATGTTTAGGCTTCAATGCTTCAATGCTTCAATCCCTTTAATACATCAGCATATAAACCATCTTTAGAAGATGCTAAACGACCATATTTAGGGTCAAAAATATTTACAAAATCAACATGAACATCATCTTTAATATTTGAACTACGTTTTATAGAATGAAATGTTTCTTCATCAAAGGATTGAGGTATGATTGAATCGATAGTATAATTTGTAGGATTTTCTGGTAACTTTGTTTTAGAACTTGTTCCAACAGTTACAGCAATGGGAGTTGTAGTTCGTCTTATAAAATGATCAATATCATCTGGTATAATAGCAGTAACAAACGCAACTTTATCCGTATAGGTATTTATCCAATCAACAAATTTAAAAGAATCTTTATGAAGAAGAAATCCAGATAAGTATGCTCTTTGTTTTTCTTTATAAAATGTATTATTAAATTTATTAACACCTTTTGATATAGTTCCTTCTTGAGAATTTTGTGTTATCATTCCTTCTTTTACAATCTTTTGTATAATAGGAATAGAAGAAATTGTATTACTAGCATTTTCTCTTTTTTTAAAAGCACTAGAATCTAGATGCTTAATTAACCATTCTTGAGCTTCAGAAAATGATAATTCTAAGTTAGGATATAATTCTTTCATTTGCTTTGCTTCATTATTTCCGGGATTTGTGTTATTATTATATTTTTTATTTTTTCTAGTATTATTCTTATTCTTATTAGACATCTATTAATACATACGTTTTCTTGTTAATCTTTTTTTTCTTCCACCAGCTAATTTTGCTAAACGTTTTTGCATATTACGTAAAGTATTATTTGATCTCTTTTTTTCTCTTTTTTGTTGTTCCGCCTTATATCCAATATTACTTACTAGGACATTTACATTTGAAGTAAATTCTAATTTTTTATACAAATCTTTAATTTTATCTCGTAACATTTTTTCACCTTTATTCACCGTATTAATGCTAATATTTAATTTATCTAGTTTTTTTTCTATTTCACTAAGGTCTCTATTTGTTTTTGGCATATTATCTTTATTTAAATCAATATCAATTTCTAGAACTAAAAGTAATAAAGCAAGAGTTTCTATTTTTTTTTCAACAGAATTTTTTTCATTATTATTACAAGAATTTCGTTTTTCTTTTTTTAACTTTTCAAAATCTTTTTTTAATTCAATAAACATCTTTTTCTTTTCATGTTTTTCTGATTTATCAAACGCATCTTCTGTTTTTTGAAGAAACTTATTAAATTGACCGGGAAAAAAATATTTACATGTAGCTTTTAAAGACATAACTATTTAAAGTGTATTTAATATTTTTATTAAGAAAGAATGTCCTGTGATGCGTGGGGGAATGCTGTACTAATAAAGGATGGCTTTGTTACGTATAGAAATCGTGCGATTGATGTATATGCCGTAAATGTAATCCAAACAAAGGGTAAGCGTGTCTTTATTAATCATTATAGAGAGAATAATGAGTTTCCAAAGATGTTAATTATGTGTTCAAATGAGAATGCTGCTAGAAGACTGTATGAATATCTGTTAGAAGAAATTAAAGTAAAATCATTAACTACAGTTGAAAATACAGTATTTATCCCAAATGAACTATTACAGTTAATTCATAAAATGAATACATATTTTTTTAACTTTGTTCCATCTACTAGAAGTTTTCTAGGATGCTCAAGGCATTAGTTTTTAAATGCGGATGCTGATGTTAATAATCTTCCTCCATCAACATGAATAACAGAACCAGTCATAAAACTAGCAGAATCAGCTAAAAATACAACAACTTCAGCACTATCGTTTGGCAAACCAGCACGACCTAATGGATGAGTGGAAGCACATGCTTTATAATAAGCAGTTGCTTCTTCTTGAGACATACCCGCATTTACATGAAATTCTGTTTCAGTTGCTGTAGGTGCTACACATAGAACTCTAACACCTTTTGGAGCAAGTTCTAGAGCGGTTGTTTTAGTAAGCATTTCTACAGCAGCTTTTGAAGCGCAATATGCTCCTAAACCAACTGCTGGTCTAGAAGCTAATACGGATGAAAGATTAATAATACATCCTTTAGTTTCAATTAGAAAAGGAATACAATATTGGCTCATAAAATAAGTAGTTTTTACATTTAGGTCAAAAGCATTATGATAAGATTCTTCAGTTCCAAATTCACACGCTTGATATAAAGTAGCACCACCAGCATTATTGACAAGAAGATTGAGTTGTCCAAACTTTTCAATAGTTTCTTCAACCGCTTTTGCCATTGAATTAAGATTGGTTAAATTAGTTTCAATAAAAAGAATTCTATTAGATGGAACATCACAAAAAACATCTTCTAACTTAGAATAATTTCTACCAGTAACAGCGACATTATAGTTAGCCTCAAGTAACTTATAAACAATGGCTTTTCCAATTCCACCAGAACCAGCAGTGATTAATGCGACTTTCATTTTTCTTCTTAATATACTAATTAATTTTTATTTAAATATATAAATCTAGTAGGATAAAATATGGCGAATAATTCAGAAAAAAATATATTTAAATTATTAAATAAATATGCGAGTTATAGTCAATCAAATTTAGAAAAAGTAAATTTTAAATATTTATTCAAAGAATTTATAAAAAATGGTGGTAATATTAATGAGAAAAATTCAAAAGGGATTACGGTTTTAATGTTAGAATCTCAAATATCAGGCAGTTATGAAATAATGGAAGCATTATTTGAAAATGGAGCAGATCCAAATATACAAGATATAACTGGAAAAACTGCTTTACTGCATGCTACAATCGGTGGAAATAGTGTTGCTATTGAAGAACTAATTGCAGAAGGTGCTAATATAAATATAAAAGATAATAATGGTAAAACTGCTTTAATGTATGCTTGTGATATGAAGATTCAACCATATGGAAAATACAAAGATGCTGTTTTTAATCTTATTCATGATCCAGATTTAGAAATTGATGCTAGAGATATTATGGGTAAAACTGCGTTATATTATTGTATAGAGTCAAAAGCAGATTCTAATATTAAACAGATAGTATTAAAAGAACTTTTAGAAAAAGATGCGGATCCATCAATCGCTGATATTCATCATAATGAATCTCCATTAATGACAGCAATAGCAAATAAAGATATAAACATAGTAAAATTATTATTACAATCTGATAAAATAGATATAAATTATCAAAATTCAATTGGTGCTACTGTTTTACATCAAGCTGTATTAGATGGTTTAGATTTTGTAGAATTAGTGTTAGCAAAAAATCCTAACTTAGAATTAAAAGATAATCGTGGAAGTACTCCATTACAATATTTATATGATATAATTATAGATAAAGATGATTATGAAGATATTTTAATAATGTTAGTTGAAGATGCTCACGCAGATATTAATTCTCAAGAAAATGATGGAAACACATTATTAATGAAGATATGTAAATCTAAAAATACATTCGATGCTGTAAAAGTATTATTAAAGTTACCAAATATAAATATAAATCTGAAGAATGCAAAAGGTGAAACAGCTTATGATATAGCAGTAAAGGCTGGTAATACAGAAATAGCAAAGTTATTAAAACCTAAAAGTTCAAAGAAATGGAAAGGTTCATCTAGAGCAGATATTGAAAAATATGATGTTTTTTTTGAAAAACCTACTGAATGGACCACTTGTCCTATATGTTTAGATTTTGTTGAGAGATCTGATGGATGTATGTTTATTATGGGACATGATTGTGCGAAAACGGGTCATCATTATAATAAAGAATTATATGAAAAGTATGCTTATGAAGCACCATATGGAACATTTAATGTAGAATGGTGTACAATATGTGGAAGAATCACAGAATTTCATAAACATTTTAAATTAGTATCGGCTTCTGCTGATAGAGCACCACTCGCAAAAATAGACGCAAATGTTGAGCGAAGATTGAATGCTGGTGATAATCAAGTATTTTTTGATACAGATAATTGTAAAAAGTTTGGTGGAGGAGGACTAGAAGAAAAAGCAGCGAGATTTAGACGGTTGCGAGAGTATGCTTTAGAATTACAAGATGATATTGATACAAAACTAGAAGAAGATGCTTTGGATGAATTAATAGAAGAAATATGGAATGCTCCATTAAGAAGAGAACCAAAGAAAATTAAAAAAATTTTGGAAGAAAAGAAATTTAATATTCCTTCATCAAACTTTCCAAATATAAGACCAAATGTTACTAGAAACAATAATAATACAAGAAATTATCCAAATATTCCTATGGTAGGACAAAAACCTACTATAGCAAATACTGGTTCTTGTGTCATTGGTGGAGAAGATGTTGGAGATGCTGAGAATCCTGTATATTTATTTCATCATGATTTTAGAGGTGGTAAAGATCATAGTGATTTATTGATATGTAAAGATGATTTAGAAGGAGCTATGACAATTAAAAATAAAGAATTTGGAACAGAACGATTTACAAAATGTTGGGAACCAACTTGTAATGCTATTCTATATCCTGGCGAAATAGAAGGAATTGTTTCTGATGTATTATATCAAGAGTA
>Ga0208255_100039_pt1 | contig 19669 bp, 47 predicted proteins | sample CryBogCBH06Jun08_FD_184600 | JGI IMG/M metagenome (GOLD analysis project Ga0208255, IMG submission 184600) | Freshwater microbial communities from Crystal Bog, Wisconsin, USA - CBH06Jun08 (SPAdes) | ecosystem: Environmental > Aquatic > Freshwater > Lake | place: Crystal Bog, Wisconsin, USA... | reverse complement strand
CACTTACTCCCCCCGTTAGCACTTACTTCAAATGATAATCATTCTCATATAATAAATTATTATATAGACTTGTGATTATATAATTAATTAATGTATACGCTTAAAGTTGGCACGATAATTGCATGGTTCTTAACACCTTCCATTCACATCAAATACTTATCCACAGGTTATCCACAAAATAAATTATCCACAAGACATGCAAAAGTTATCCACAATTTGTACACAATTTAATACACAACATATCCACAACAGGGGTGCTATAGTGCTATCAATGAAAGGGTAAAATGCGTCTATAAGCTTAAAAAGGGCATTGGTGAGGGTGTTAGAATTGGGGAATTGCACTAAGACATTGTTAATAAATAAAACTTATTGATATGCTTCACATCATTTAAAAATAAAATTACAAAACCTATTGCAAAACCTATTGACAACACTATAATGTGGGCTAGTAGTAAAGCAACACCAAACAAACAACACAGAAGGAGTTAAAATGTTTTTAGAACAAGAAATAACAAACCAATATAAAATCTTTGAAACTTGGTTAAATAATCAAGTTCTACCTGACAATGCGGACAAAGGTTTAATTGAATTATATGCTTGGCAAAATACTTTTGATGTAGAGGTTTCAGAAATGGCTAATTGTGCAATTAGCACAGTGCTTAATTTTTTAGACCAAGAACCCGAGTATCCTTACTTATTTAACAAGGAGTTATAACATGACTACATTTTATGAAGTTCAAGAGGATACAGTATCAGGATGGCAAAACACTTGGGCAAGCCCTGATAATTGGGCTTACTACACAAACAAAGAAGAGGCGCAAAGCGACATTGATTTTCATCTCAATGCCTGTGAAGACTCTTTTAAACGGGGGTTAATGATGGATGTTCCTAGACGGGCAGATTTTAGAATTGTGGAAGTATCTGACTCAATCGCTTTAAAGGGGCTTTAATATGCTAGACACTTACACAGGTTTACAATCTTTGGGGCTTGATTTAATCATAGGGGCTTTGGTAGTATTCTTTTTTCTTATTTTGAAAGGGTTATAAAATGAAACAAACAATCGGACTAAATGAATTTAGAGATGCTTTTGCATCCCATGAACGCACAAACTTCTCTTATGAGGGCTTAGAAGTATTATTCAGTGCTTTAGAAGACTTCGAGATGGAACTAGACGTTATAGGTTTATGTTGCGACTTTGTCGAGATGGATTTATCAGAGTTATTAAACCAATATCCCGCAATTAGTGATGAACCTTTGACAGATGATAACGAGGCAGAAATTATCGGGCTTGCTACAGATTATCTACAGGATGAAACGTGGTTTTGTGGTTTAACTGAACAGAATACTTTTGTATTCCAACAATTTTAGGAGATTTTAAAATGCTATCAATTAACGTAATCGGTTCAAATAAGACAGAACTAACCGCAAATGGTGTAAAGGTGTTGTTTAGTTACAATACACCCGTTGCTTGTTGGATTAATGGACAGTTCTATAAGACTAATAAAAAGTGGAGTGTAACCACTTCAAAGCATATCAACTCATGGGCGCATCTACCACTTGAGAAAGAGCAAGGTTTCTTTGATGCTCTTATTGATAAATTCAATCTTGAGGGGGTTTTATAATGGATAAATTAGAGGGAAGTTTCACTAATGCAATTGAGCAAATCCAAAAGGCAACGGAGGAATTAAAAGAGGATAACGACAAAGTGATGATGAAATATAAACAACGGCTAGAACGTGAAGCGTGGCAACAAGGCTTGCAAGATGAATACGAAAGACAAATGGAATTACAAAGCATGAAAGGGAGTTATTAAATGAATTTATCTAAATCAAATATTTTTACAGATGTCGAAGTGACACATATTTTTTTAGACCCTTGGGATGAGCGTTTATATATGTTTAATTCATACCATGATAGACAATTGTTAAAAAATCTTAATTGGGATGAATTTAAGCATTATAAAAAAGCAATTAAGGGGAATGTATCACTAGGTGAAAAATTATGCGTTCTAGGGGCTTTAATTTGCGTTTTAGCGGTGGTTTATTTTATATAAGGGAGTGTAATTGTGAATTTTTATCAGATGGACGTAAACGAATTTGACAGATACATAAGAAATAACCCTAATGAAGTAAGCACCCTCGCACGTGTGTTATTTGAGAAATACAGAGATGCGAAAGAGGATTTAGACGCTTTTTATGAGGCTTTGCAAGAAATGGGCTTCGATGCTTACCCAGATAGCCTTATAACTGAAATTAAAGAAAAGCAAATTGATTATGATAATTTATTATATGAATATAACGAACTTAAGAAAGAGTTACAAGCGATTAAAATGGTTGCAAATTAAGCCTATTTGTGGTATATTCGGAGGATGTTAGCGAGTGCTTACATACAACCCTCTGAAAGGCTTATATATGCGATGCGTAGCGTGTGACTGTGAATTGACAGATTATGAAAGTACCCGTAAAAATATGCGTGGTGAGTATTTAGATATGTGCAATCACTGCTATTTGATGATTAAAGATGATATTTTATCAATTGAACGGGACGATTTGGAAAGTTTACCAATTGAACCGCAAATTATAGATTGGATGGATGACTAAAAATGTCTTTTATTGGCTTTCACCCATGCCCTAAATGCAATTCAAGAGATAATCTCGCAGAATATACAGAGAATTTCTATTGTTTTGGGTGTGGATATAACAAAACTAAACGAAACTTAGAAACTATTAGGAAGCGATTAGAGACACAAACTGAGGTTAGGGTAGCCAATGGTATTACTTTGGATAAAAAACTCGATACAGAGCATTTAAAGTGGCTTCTAGGATACAATTTAACGCTTGATGAATGTAAACAATTCCACTCTTCACATGAAAGGATGATAAAAAATGAAATTACACCCTGCAATTTGTTGGTGCTTTATGCTAGTTCCGATTATTGGGTTGGTCGCAATTTTGATGCTACTGTTCAAGGACGTTATTTAAGCAGTGGGACAAAACCATTTATTAAATATGGAGATAATCCCGATATTTTGGTGTTTGTTGAAGACATTATCAGTGCAGTAAAAGTGGGACGGGTAGCGACTGCCGTTCCTATGCTAGGTGCAAAGGTATTAAACCATTGGTGGGGTGAAATCAATCCCTATAAGCGAGTTATTTTGTGGGGAGATAGGGACAAAGCGAGGGACAATGTGATAGCATCTCGCAAAGCAAGTGAAATAACAGGGAAAAATGTAGAATATATCATTACAGAACAAGACCCTAAAGAATTAAGTACAGAAGTAATAAAAAACCTATTGACAAAAGATTAAAACTTAGTTATTTTTAATTATTAAATAATATATAATAATAAATAATAATTAATTAATAATAGAAAGAATTATAATGATTGAAAATTCAATATTAAAATTGTTTATTGAGAATAATGATATTTATGAGAAATATCACACTTCTCTAAAACTAGATTTTATCAAACAAAACTACCCTACACTTAACAAGCTGTTTGGATGCTTACCAGTGTCTAGCTTTGATGGATTAGAGGCTTCCTACCTTTCAAAATACCCTGTGTTTAAGGATGGTGATAGACAGGCTTTACGCACACAGATTGACACCATTCAAGAGACAGAAGTTAATGAAGATGACATTATCCCTTATCTAGAGAGCCACCTTGCACGTTCATGGGCTAATGAACTATCCCTCCTCGCATTGGAAGTAGCAGAGGGTAAAAAGTCAGTTGAGACACTTGACGAAATTATTGCTAAACGTGAGAGTTCACTAACGCTTGACACTTTGGAAGAGGTTGAGTTTGTCTCTGATGACATTACAGAACTTGTTAAAGAAGAGAACCTAGACGGAGGTATCACTTGGTCGCTTAAATGTCTTAATCAATCTCTAGGGCCACTTCGCAAGGGGAATTTTGGACAGATATTTGCTCGTGTAAACGTGGGTAAAACTGCTTTGTGGGTGTCTCAAGTGGTTCACATGGTGCAACAATTGGAAAACCCTATTCTCATCATCTTTAACGAAGAGCAAGGGCGAGATGTCATGTTTCGTATTTACTCTGCTATCACAGGGCTTACCTACCTTGAGATTATGAACAACCCAGAACACGCTTTAAAACTCTATCGTGCTAAAGCAGGGGATAAGATTAAATTTATTGACCAAGTGGCTTATAACACTAAAACTCAAATTGAAAGACTTGCAGAGAGCTTGCAGCCATCACTTATTATCATTGACAATTTGGACAAGGTTAAGGGTTTTAGTGCAGATAGAAAAGACTTACTTTTGCATGAGATTTACAAGTGGGCACGTGAACTCGCTAAGAACTATTGCCCGTTAATTTCTATTGGACAAGCAGATAATACAGGGCATAATAGCAAGGTGTTGGACTACTCTCAAATGGCAGATAGTAAGACAGCTAAACCTTCAGAGCTAGACTTCATCTTGGGGATTGGTAGCACAGACCAAGAGGGCTATGAGAATGTTCGATACTTGACGATTAGTAAGAATAAGCTACGAGGTAGCAAGGACACTGTAGAAGCTATGCGTCATGCTAAAGGGATGCAAGTGTTATTAAGAAGTGAATTAAGCAGATATGAGGACATGTAATATGGATAAATTAGAAAATACGCTTGCTTACCTTAAATGGTGGGAAGAAAAAAATAAAGATAAAGATGCAGAAATTGAATATCCTATTGACTTTGAACAAGAGATGGTAGAGCATATTAAACAAGGCGATATTTTAGAGGTGGAAGATGATTAAAGTATGGCATTTAGATAAGCAACAATGGATTGAATTTAAAAAATGGATGATTTGGTGTGATGTAATTAACACTAGAGGTTTAAATGATTAAGTGGGCTATTTTAGATGACGAAGGTGAGCCAATTAGGTTTTTTGACTATCAAGCAGAGGGGGCAATTAAATATCCTCCTGACCCTCCTCAACTTCCAAAAGACCACCCAGATTGGGACAATCCACCATTTTAGGGAGTAGACAATGGATAGATTTGTAATAGCTTGCAGTATATTCAGCTTTATCACAGGAATGTATGTTGCACACATGGTTGTAGAAGAAAAGGGATGCACAATAACTTTTGTGCAAGGTAAACAAACTCAAGTTTTTATGGGGCATCATGAATACTAAAGACGAAGCATTAAAGATGGCGATTAATTGGTTTGAAGGTGGGGATTTTTATTATCCTGAAGAATTGTTAAACGCTTGCAAAGAAGCACTAGAACAACCAGCGCAAGAACCTGTGGCTTGGATTGATGAATTTGGAGTAATTATTAGAAAATTACCAATTCCGATTGAAGGTATTACAGGCACTAAATTTATTCCACTTTACACCCATCCTCATCAATGGCAAGGATTAACGGATGATGAGATAAGGAAATTAACCTTTGATGGTTTTTTAGATGAATACGATAAGGTATTTGCCAATGCTATTGAAGCCAAGCTAAAGGAAAAGAATTATGTTTAGAAAACTTATGTGTTTATTTAATCGGCACGTAGTAGAAACGATTGAACGTGTTTCTGATAGATGTACAAAAGATAGGTGTGTACATTGTGGAAAAGAATATGCTTATCATCCAGAATTTGGTCATGTTAAATGGACAGATGAATTTAAAGAATTTTATAAAAAATTTAATGATGTTTTGAACAAGCATTAAAGGAAAAGAACACATGATTTATACAAGAGTAAATGATTATGTCTTATTTATATTGCCGACTGTTGCCATTGGTGTTGATTACAACGAAGGTAAGCATTGGTTTCTTGAAATAGCATGGTTTAACTATGTACTTGGATTTGGAGAAGCGCATAATGACTAAAGACGCATTAGATGATTATCCATCAAAGCAAGAAATTCTAAAAACTATATTTGACGCAGTTTATTCACAGTATCCAAAGAAAGAATGGCAAGAATTAACGGATGATGATGTCCAAGCAATGTGGAAATTTTATGAAGGCAAATATTATGATTTTTATACTGCTATTGAACAAGCATTAAGGAGTAAAAATTATGGATAAAGTGTTATTGAAAATTCATGCAAAATATGTCAATAAACCTTTATTTTACAAGACATTACTATAAAAATACCTAGTAGAGTGTACTCATAAAACATACCTTATGGGTAATATATACCATTTAATAGGTACTTATGTGGGTTAAAACTAACAATCTATCCAGTTTAATAGGTACTATTGTGCGTTAAAGCTAACAATTTGACCATTGTAATGGATAAAGTTATCGGAAAGTAACATAAAGTGTAACCTAGTGTTTCATTCAATTTGTACAATTTGTAAGTTTGAATGAAAATTTGTAGGTGAATAGATAAAAATTAGTTATTTATTAATAAAATCAAAATGTTAAACATAATTATGAATAGATAGGAGAATAGGTAATGAAACCACATAAATGGGCAAAAGAAATAATCGCTTGGGCAAATGGTGCAAAGATTGAAATGTATAAGGGCTTGAATGATGACATTTGGGATGATGAACCATATCCTGACTGGAATCACACAGTTTTAAAATTCCGCATTAAATCACAGCCTAAAGAAGATATTATTAAAATGACTTGTTGTTTTTGTGGACAAGTAATTCCATATAACACATATCATGCGTGTACTACTGAACATAATGTTAAACCACAGCCTAAAGAACCACAATATTTGTATGCTTATTTTGATTATAAAAAATTAGCAATTAATTGGAGCATCTCAGGTGGAAATACAGGTCAGGGCGATTACATAGGCAAAATTAAACTAGAGGTGAATGATGAAGAATAGATACGGCAATGAATACCATTTTGAAAAGACAGGTGACAATGAATACACCATCAAGGGTGACTTAAGCTATTGGAGATTTGGTGGTCGTGAGGGTGTAGAGGGTTTTGATATGAGCAACTTAGGCTTTGCAGACCCAAGTGGCGGACCATTTATCAGCATTGGCTATGAGATTGAGGGGCGCAAGGTAACAAACATTGCAAACAATTCAGAAGGTATCTTTTTTACAGTGGAGGCAGAATGAAATATTTTGTCTATGAAGGGAAGTTTAACCCAGAACTAATTAAACAAGAGTTAGCCAACTCTAGACATTGGAATTGGCTTAATTTACGGAGAACCCCTAACAATACAGGGCATAATGATGTAGATGACATCATCCTACGCTTTCAACCAGTGCAATCTAGCTATTCTACTCAAGATTTTATGGATAGAGAACTTTGTGTTGACTACTTTGTGCAGCAATATTATCCAGCTACAATGGAACTATGCAAAATGTTTGCATCTACCCACCAAGTCGGACGAATTATCATTGCAAAGTTAAAACCTCAAGGAGTTATTGCCCTTCATGTTGACGAGGGGGAGTATAATAAAATGTATGACCGCTATCATTTTGTTATTGACACAAACGATAAAGTAGTGTTTACTTGTGGTGATGAGTCAGTGCACATGCCAGAAGGAACTATCTTTCAGTTTGATAACAAAACTGAGCATAAGGTAGAGAACTTAGGTGATACTGATAGAGTACACATTATTATGGACATTAAATATGACTAAAGATACGTATGAAGAACAAATTAAGCAGCTAGAACAGCACATTGCTTTTTTAAACAAAAAGCTTTTAAAAGCTAGTGTTAAAAACAAAGTAAAGAAATCTCGTAAGATTTGGTGGAAAATTATATTAGATTCTTTAAAGCTAAAGAAGAAAAAGGATAAGCAAAATGGTCGTTAAACCATTGGATGTTGAAACAACTACATTCAACTATGGAAACGCATTTGACGCAAGAAATGAACTTTGCTTATTTGGCATTGGTGATAAAGTGTTTGACATACAATATTCTGACCATGCTTATGGTGATAATTTGCGTGAAGTGCAAAAAGAGATAGACGAGGCGGATGTATTGGTGCTTATCAATGCTAAATTTGACTTGCACTGGTGTACTCGTTATGGACTTAAGTTTGACCACAAAAAGATTTGGGATTGTCAGCTTGTAGATTTTATGATTGAAGGGCAGACTACCCCATACCCCTCAATGAACTCAATGGCGGAGAAATATGGCTTACCACTTAAACCAGACATTAAAACGACATATTGGGAAAATGGAATTGACACAAAGGACATTCCTTTTCAGGAAATATACTTATACCTTCAAGAACACGACCTCCCGACAACGAAGGCTATTTACGATATTCAGAAGAAACTTGTCGATGCTCAGAGCAAACAGTTCCAGAGACTTGTAAGTCTAATGAACCAAGATTTGCTAGTGTTACAAAATATTGAATATAATGGCTTCTACTTTGACGAACAATCTTGTTTAGATAAAGCAACAGAACTGCAAACGACAATTAATGAACTAAGAATGGAATTACATGATTACCATAACATCGAAGAATTTAACACTGAAAGTGGAGACCACCTCTCCGCACTCTTATACGGAGGGACAATTGTTATCCCTAGTCGGGAACTTGTCGGAACTTATAAGACAGGAGATAGAAAAGGAGAAGATAAGTACGGATGGAAAGATAATAGTTACAGCCTACCTAGACTATTTAATCCTTTACCACGAACTGAACTTAAAAAGGACGGATACTGGGCAACTGGAGAAGATGTACTCAAGCAACTTAAATGTAAAGACAAAGCAGGGAAAAGAGTCATTGAAGTTATCCTCACCCTTGCGAAGCTGGAAAAAATCGTAGGTACGTATTACAATGGTTTGCCAAAACTACGTGATACAATGCACTGGCCTACCAACCTTTTACATGGCAATTTAAACCAAGTGACTGCTCGCACAGGGCGATTAAGCAGCACAAAACCCAACCTACAGAATATCAGTGGGGATATGAAAGAAGTCTTTAGGAGTCGTTATGAAGCTTAGTTTTGAAATAAATGATTTTGAATTACAATCTCAAGTATTTATTGAATTGCTAAAAAATGAATTGAAAAATAGTACAGAATTTTTAGAAAGTAATTCTTGGAAACATGAAAATGATGTAAAAATGTACCAAAACAACGTAGATGCTTGTAAAATACTTTTAGACTATTATGGAGGTAATGATGAAAATTGAACTTAAAGATTTAAAAGAACTTGAAAATGGTGGTGCTGAATTTCAGCTTGAAACAGATGCAGAAGGCCATCAATATTTACTTAACTATGCTATCCTTGAATTGATTAAAAAAGGTTTAGTAGAAGTGAAACAGATGTATGCTTCTAAATAAAGACAAACGATTTGATATTGACCTTGCTTATGGTGTTGTGTTTGAACAAGAAGTGGCAGACATGCTACAACATAGTAAAATTGAAGTTAAAACAGAACGAGACTTGTGGATAAAAAGTAATAACATTGTAATTGAGGCTGCTTCTAGAGGTAAACCTAGTGGTATTTCTACAACAGAATCAGAATATTGGTTTCATAATTTAGTAAAAAATGGAAAAATCTTGACAACTTTAGTTTTTCCAGTTAGTGTTTTACGAAACTACATTGAAGAAAAATCTCCTAGAGTAGTTAAAGGGGGAGATGATGGTACTTCTTTATTATATTTAATCAATTTAACAGATTTATTTAAAAAGATAGGAGAATAAAATGCGTGATGGATATGACCAAGTAGAACATGACTATGCAGAATATCAAGATAGTGATTATGGACAAATCCCTCAAGAAGAGGCGTGGATTTATGGCACTATGTCTAGCTTTCAACAAATCATTAAAAGCTATGGCATTAAGTTTGTGATGAATAAACTAACTAGTGATACACGCAAACAAATTGAAGAATACTTTATCGAAAGTGACCCTTTCTAATGTTGATACAAGCTGATGCAGTGGGGCTAGAAATTAGAGTAGCTGCTTTTCTTAGCCAAGACCCAGTGCTCATTAAAGAGTTGGTAGATGGACTTGACATTCATACAGATAACCAAACTCGCTTTGGTCTACCTTCTAGACTTATTGCTAAGATTTTTGTATTCCGTTTGCTATATGGTGGTTCTGCTTATAGCTATGCTAATGACCCTGAGTTTATGGACATTAGTAAGAGTGAGAAGTATTGGCAAGCTGTGATTGATGCTTACTATGATAAGTACAAAGGTATTAAGAAATGGCACATTAAACTTGTGAGAGAGGCAGTTGAGACAGGAAAGGTCATCTCCCCTACTGGACGAGAATATCGCTTTCAGAAGTACAATGGTAATTACAAAGATACACAAATTAAGAACTACATTGTGCAAGGAACTGGGGCAGACATTATGGCTTTGGCTAGGGTGTCTTTTTTTAACCGATTAAAGAAGCTAGACTATAAAGAATGTTTATTAGTTAATACGGTGCACGATTCAATTGTAATTGACTTTAATTCAAAAACATGCGACAATAAGATATTAGCTCAAACATTACACGATGTTTTCAAAGACATTCCCCGTAATTTTGAGAAGTTGTTTTTAAGCCCCTTTAATGTACCAATGGCAGCAGAAGTTCTAATGGGACAGAATTGGGAAGATATGGAAGTCATTAAAGAAACATGAAAAATTGTACTAAATGCCATGAATTAAAAGATGATACTTTCTTTGGAAAGCATAGAAAAGTATGCAAAAAATGCCATCAACTTCAAATGACAACTTGGGTTAAAAATAATAAAAATAGAGTAAAAGAAATACAAAAAAAGCATGATACTAAATTTAAAGAAAAAAGAAATTTAAATTCTAAAAAACAAAATGATAAAAAGAAAGGAGTTCCTTTATCAGAAGAATCCTTACAAAAAGGAAGAGTAAGAAGTAAAAAGCATTATGAAAAAAATAAAGAAAAGTATAATAATAAATCAGCAGAATATAGAGCAAGAAGATTAGGGGCTTCTCCTAATTGGGTAAACAAGTTTTATATAGAAGAAATTTATGATTTAGCAAGAAGACGTAGTAAAGAAATGGGATTTCAATGGGACGTAGACCATATTATTCCTTTGAATAACCCAATAGTTTGTGGATTACATGTAGAACATAATTTACAAGTTATTCCACATAATTTAAATATGAGTAAAGGAAATAGATATGCAAATTGAAATTGTAGATGTTGTTCGTGAAGATAAGCCAAGTAGTAATGGTAAAGGCACTTACGGGCAATTGACAGTGACTTATCGTAGTGGTGGTAAGATTGCTGAAAAGAAGTTGATGTCATTTACTAACCCAACAGTGTTTAAATACTTTGAGACTGCTAAGAAAGGTGATTCAGTAGATGTCACATCGGTCAAGAATGAAAAGACAGGATACTGGGACTGGACAGGAATTAACCAAGGGGGAGCAGCTCCTGCTACTCCAAATACTCCTAACACAGCACCAAGTAGCGGTACAAGAGTTACAGGCAGCAATTACGAAACTAAAGAGGAACGAGCAGTTAGACAACGATACATTATTCGACAGTCTAGCCTATCAAACGCTATCGAAGTCCTTACAGTAGGTGCTAAAACACCTCCTACAGAGGAAGCAGTGTTTTCTTTAGCAGAGAAGTTTGTATCTTTTGTATCCCAAGCTCCTAGTGCTATTGACATGCTTGTAGATGAAATGGATTCAGATATTCCATACTAAAGTTTGCTCACTTTAGGGGGGAAAGTGTACCGACTCGTGAGCGAGTACCCCCTTCTTTTTTAGGAGATATGATGATTGAATATCTTATTTGTTATTCTGGAGCTTTTGCTCTTGGTTTTTGTGCTGGTGGATTTACTATTGTGGTACTTGACTGGATGATGGAGAGCAATAATGCAAGCCCTCATTGATATGGATTTAGTGTGCTACCGTTGTGCTGCTAGTGCTGAACAAGAGGAAGAAAGTGTTGCAGTTTTTCGTATGGAAGAGTTGCTAGACCAAATCCTTGTCAAGAGTAATTCCGATAGTTACAGAGCATTTTTATCAGGGAAAGGTAACTTTCGTAAAACCATCTACCCTGAGTATAAAGCTAATCGCACTCAACCTAAACCTATTCACTTACAAGCTTTACGAGAACTTGCTTGCGATAAACTTAATGCAGAAATTACAGAGCATCAAATGGAAGCTGATGATTACATGGGCATTTTCCAAGATAAAGAAAATAGTTCTACAGTAATTTGCTCTCTTGATAAAGATTTACTAATGATTCCAGGCCTACATTTTCAGTGGGCCTTTGGTACATCTAAATGGCAAAAAGATGAAAAGACAATTATCCAAACAGAAACCGAAGGTCTACGTCTTTTTTATGAACAATGTTTAAAAGGTGATAAAGCTGATAACATTAAGGGTATTGCTGGTCTTGGTGATGTCAAAGCGAAACGCTTGTTGGAAGATTGCACTACAGAAAAAGAAATGCTGGACATTGTATTAGAGCAGTATGGACATGAAGAGGAGTTTCTTATGAACGCTTCTTGCTTATGGATTTTACGTAGTTTTGAGGATAGTTATGAGGAGCGATATAATGGACTTAAATGAGTATATGGAATTAGAACCCAAGATGGTTATAGCTCTTCAAGAGAACTTACGACTTGAAATGGAAAATGATAATGACCATCATAAAGTGTTTGGATATTTAGAAGTGTTGTCAGACATTATGAAATATTCAGATTTTGAGAAATATCGCCTAGCCATTTTACGGGAACTTTATGGCGAGGAAATCTAGTAAACCTAAAACTACGGAATGGACAGAAGGAAGGTTTAGAGCATTTATTACTTCAACTCTTAGGGGTGGATTTAGAAGGTATCCTCCCAAGTATGAAACCCTTAAAGAGGCTCTCTGGGGAAAAAAGTTAAACCCAAAGACAGGAAGACAAAGTTTACATTACACTTGCAAAGAATGTAAGCATGAGTTTCCAGCTAAAGAAGTGAACGTAGACCATGTTCTACCAGTAGTTGACCCAGAAGTGGGATTTGAAAATTGGGATGTATTTGTTAAACGACTTTTTTGTGGTAAAGATAATTTACAAGTGCTTTGCAAACCTTGCCACGATAAGAAAACTAAGCTAGAGAAAGGAACTAGAAATGGCAGCAAAAAATGACATTACTGGTGATGAGATTAAATCTAGAGGTAATTCAGGTAAATTTAAAGAAGGTTTTGACAAGATTAAACCTTCATGCTATAATGATTGTACCTACTTAGTAAACACACTTACTAAATGTCGAGTTTGTGCTTTTCATCCAAAGAACGAGGGTAAAAATGATTGAGGATTTGAAGGGATTACCTAAAGAACATTATCTAAGGAATACCCCTTTAATAGAAATTGGTGCTCAATATTTGCAGCGTGGTAGTAAGGTTTGGGCAGACGTCACTCCTGCTTTTGGTATAGCAAATAAGACGTACAATGACTTAGGAGATAGCTGGACTCACTGGGATGAATGGAGAGCCACTATTGACCCCTACTTTGATGAAGATAGAGCCGACCACATAGGTCAGAATGGGAATGTAGGTTATGAGTAAAGGCAATTCACCAGCGTTTCCTTGTCAAGATGGTAAGAAACAAATCTGGACAGGAATGAACTTACGAGACTACTTTGCACTAGAAGCTATGAATGCTAATTTTAAACGCATACCTTGGAAAGAAATGTGGAGTCCCCAAGAATTAGCAGGACAATCTTACCAAATAGCTGATGCAATGTTAGATGAGAGAGAGAAATACAAATGAGTAAACGTATCTTTGTAATTCCAGACACACAGATTAGGCCAGGAGATGATACAGACTTCCTTTCTTATGTTGGTCAATATTGTGTAGATATGCTTCCAGACATTATTGTGATGCTAGGGGATTTTGCAGACATGCCCAGCCTATCAAGCCATGACAAAGCAGGTAGTAAGAGTATGGAAGGACAACGCTATAAGGCTGATATTAAAGCTTCAATTGAAGCGATGGAAGTGTTATTAGCCCCTATTAGAGAAGAACAAAACAATCGTATTAAGAATAAAAAAACTCGTTGGAAACCTGAGATGTACATGTTATATGGTAATCATGAACACAGGATAAACAGAGCTATTCAGAACGACCCAAAGTTAGACGGACTTATTTCTTTAAAGGATTTAGAATATGAAAAGATGGGTTGGACTACTGTCCCGTTTCTTGAACCGATTGTTATTGAAGGTATTGCTTTCTGTCATTATTTTGTTAGTGGTGTTATGGGCAATCCTTGCACTACCGCTCGTGCTCTTCTTACAAAGCATCATCAGTCTTGTATCGCTGGCCACCAACAAGGTAGAGACATTGCTTATGGAAAAAGAGCAGACGGCTCAGAAATGACTGCCCTCATTGCAGGGAGCTGTTATGAACATGACGAGCACTACTTAAATCATCAAACAAACAATCATTGGAGAGGGTTATACGTCTTACACGATGTACAAAATGGTTCATTCGATGAGATGCCAATTAGCTTAAAATACTTACGGAGACGATATGGGACTACCTGATTATGAATCACCCGCTTATATAGAATGGAAAAAGAAAAGTGATGAAAAGTGGTTGATAGACAAAGCAGAGTTAGCAGCAAAGTTTCAAAATGCTTTAGATAAGCAAGGTTGGCATGATTTTTATGAAATTCCAGGATTTTCTAATTATTTTATAGATTTTTATGGAAATATAAAGTCAACAAAACCTTATAGAAATTATTCAAAAAATACTAATCATATTTTAATTCCATCTGTTGATAAAGACGGATATTTAAAAGTTTGCCTAGTAAATAATTTAGGTAAAAGAAAAGATAAACGTGTTCATGTATTAGTTGCAGAAACTTTTTTAGAAAATGATGAAAATTTACCAATAGTTTTACATAAAGATGGAAGTAAAGATAATAATTATGTAGATAATTTATATTGGGGAACACATAAACAAAACTCAAACGATAGTAAAAATCATGGAACTTGGGTACATGGTGAAAAAGTAAATACTAACAAATTATCTAAATTACAAGTGTTAGAGATTTTACAACAAGATAATGAAGCAGTAAAAAATTTAGCTAATAAATATGGAGTTACAATTGGAACAATCTATCACATTAGAAAAAGACACACTTGGAAAACCATCAGCTCTTAGTTATATGATTGGAGGCAATCATTACAAAAAGTTTGTTATACAACCTGCTGAGTTTTGCCATAAAAATAACATTGGATATTTAGAAGCAACTGCTATAAAATACTTATGTAGATGGCGAGATAAAGGTGGTATACAAGATTTAGACAAAGCAATTCACTTCATAGAACTATTAAAAGAATTTGAAAATGATAACACTTAAAGAGTTGCAAGAGAAAATCATAGAGCAAGTAGACGAAGTAGACCTCATTGATTTATTGAAATTGACAACAGAAGATATAGTGTATGCTTTTTCAGATAAAATCGAGGATATGGCAGAACATATCATAGGAGAGTTAGAATTGTAAATTGGCCTTTGATATGGTTTCCTCCGATTAATTTATATAACCACCCAAAAATAAGAAAGAATAACATGGATATTAGTCAAAAAATCCTAAGTGATGTAACAATCTTTAATAAGTATGCAAAGTACATCCCTGAATTAGAACGTAGAGAGACATGGGAAGAATTAGTAGAACGAAATATGGCAATGCACATTCGTAAATATCCACAACTTAAAAAAGAAATTAAGGAAACTTACAAATATGTATACAATCGCCAAGTATTACCTTCAATGCGTTCTTTGCAATTTGGAGGCTCTCCTATTGAGCTTGCTAATAACCGTATGTTCAATTGTGCTTATTCCCCTGCTAATCACCCAGCTATCTTTAGTGAAACGATGTTTAATTTACTTGGAGGTTCGGGAGTCGGGTTTTCGGTTCAAAAGTGCCATGTGGAGAAACTCCCTAGTATACAGGGTCCAACGAGCAAACAAAGGCGGTTTCTAGTAGGAGATTCTATTGAGGGGTGGGCAGATGCCGTTAAAGTGCTTATTAAAGCTTATACGTTGGGTAAGTCTGACCCTGTGTTTGACTTTAGGGATATTCGTCCTAAAGGGGCTAGACTCATTACCTCAGGCGGGAAAGCTCCTGGACCTGACCCTTTACGAATTTGTTTGGATAAGCTTCGTTCTGTTCTTAACAACGCTATTGGACGTCAGCTATCACCAATTGAAGTACATGATATGGTTTGTCACATTGCAGATGCTGTGCTTTCTGGTGGGATTAGACGTGCTGCTTTAATTAGCTTGTTTGACCATGATGACTTGGACATGCTTGCAGCTAAGGCTGGTGATTGGTGGGAAAGTAATCCACAACGAGGCCGTGCTAACAATTCTGTAGTGTTACATCGAGACTACATTACTAAAGAACAATTCTTTAAAGTGTGGCAACGAGTACAAGACTCAGGTGCAGGTGAACCAGGTATTTTCTGGACTAATGATTATGACATGGGTGCTAACCCTTGCTGTGAGATTGCTCTAAACCCTAACCAATATTGTAACCTTGTTGAAGTGAATGTATCAGATGTTACAACTCAAGAAGAGTTAAATGCTCGTGTTAAAGCTGGTACGTTTATTGGTACATTACAAGCGGGGTATACAGACTTTCATTATTTACGTAATGCTTGGAAAGACCAAACAGAGAAAGAAGCTTTATTAGGTGTAAGTATGACTGGCATTGCTTCTGGTAGTGTTTTAAAACTAGATTTGAAGGAAGCTGCTTCAATCACTATTGAGGAGAATAAACGTGTTGCTAATATTATTGGTATTAATCCTTCTGCTAGGATTACAACTGTTAAACCTGCAGGGACAACCTCCCTCGTCCTTGGTAGCTCTAGTGGTATTCATGCTTGGCACAATGATTATTATATTAGACGCATGCGTGTTGGCAAGAATGAACCTTTGTATACCTACATGAAAACTAAAGTGCCAGCATTGATTGAGGATGACCACTTCAAACCTCACTTAGAAGCTGTAATGAGTTTTCCACAAAAGGCTCCAGAAGGTGCAATGCTTAGAACAGAAAGTTATAAAGATTTGTTAGAACGTGTTAAACGGTTTAATGTAGAATGGGTAGCAACAGGACATGTTTCAGGAGCTAATAAGCATAACGTATCATGCACTATCTCTTTGAAAGATGATGAATGGGCAGGATGTGGAGAGTGGATGTGGGATAACCGTGATGACTACACTGGCATCTCTGTTCTTCCTTACAATGGTGGTACATACATTCAAGCACCTTTTGAAGATTGTACTGAAGAGCAATATGAAGAGATGTTTAAGCACTTGACATCTATCAATCTTAAAAATGTAGTAGAGCATGATGACCACACAGAACTTAAAGAGCAAGCTGCCTGTGCAGGGGGTGCCTGTGAAATACAATAAGGAGGAATATGTTTAATTTATTACTTAGTAGAATTACCACCTATTTAACCCCCATTGTGGGGGTTGTAGGGTTTTTGTTAGGGTTGTGGTTTAGCCATTTGTATCATTCAGCAGTTGAAGCTCATCAAACTAAAGTGTTGTTAGCTCAAGTTGAGAAACAGAAAGAACTTGACAATAAGGTAATAACATCTTTACAATCTGATAATGCTTCTTTACAAAAGAGTTATATTACTTTAGGAGAAAAGGTACATGAAACTAAACTCGCTACTACTTCTTGTCCCATTACTACTGATGGTGTCAAGTTGTGGAATCAATCAAACAGCCCTGAGACAAGCTTGCCCTCAGATACCAAAGGAATTACTGACACCTCCAACACCGCCAGTGGCATTACCATCGAAGACCTCTACGCCAACAAATTAGAGAATGATAAGATTTGTAATGGATTAAGAGACCAATTAAAAGCAATCATTCAATGGAACCATGACACTTATGGGGAATGAGTATAACGAAGTAGAGGCAACCCTAGAAGTAACTAAAGCTCTTATTGATGCAACACTAGAGCATTTACGTTTAGGAAACTATTACACTTGCAAAAGAATGATTGGATGTATTACAACTCCTCTTGCTTTGTGTGAACATAAACTTGACAACTTAGCAGTGGAGGATATAAAATGAGTATTGCTTTACAATTTATTACAGGTGTTGCAGTTGGGTTAGAATTTGTTACTTCTGAAGAAGGAGAAACATTTTTGGTAATAGATGCACTTATTGTGCGTTTAATTTTTGTACGTAACTAAAAGGAGATAGTATGAATTTCAATCAAGCAAATGTAACAAAAGTTGATAACGGTTATGTGGTAGTTCTTTCTGGTTTTGATATTTTGTCTAAGCAACAACTCACAGAACAGTATATTGCTAAAGATTTGGACGAAGCAGTAATTTTTCTTAAAGGTGATAAAAAACTAGTTTCATAGGAAGCGATTAGACGCAATAAAAAAGGGCAGTCAATACGATGCCCTTTCTTTTTATCTAAAACTTGTTGTAGGCCCTAGAAATAGCCTTCCTGAGCATTTAGGGGTAAATGGGTGTAGATTTAGTAGTTATTACATGTAAAAATGAAAGCCAAAAAACTTTTTACTTACTACATCCTCTAATGTTGGCTTAACCACCCAAAATAAATCATTTGTTCATTACGTACATTGTTACTTCAAAACCAAAACGCATTTCTGTAGCTGCTGGTGATGTCCACATATTCAATTTCCTTATAATGAAATGACGAAATGTCACTTTACACCTATATTATATCATTTATACAGAAATTACACATCGGGAAAATCATTAGTTTTTTCTAAGGAATAACTCCATTTCTTTTTGTCTACGAGCTAATAAACTTGCAGACACCTTATTACCTGCTATATCCCATTTCAAAAACTCTTTAGCTGCACCAGCAAAATCATCTTCATTGATAAGTTTTAATAAAGTAGATGTTGCAAAAGCATGTGCCCCTACGTTATAAGTAAAAGAACATAAAGCGTCAAATTGATTTTGTGCTAATGTTACTTCAACTGCAGTGTTAATAATGGTAACAGCCCATTGCACATCCCTATGTAAGATAGCAGTAGCTTCTAAACTACTGATAGCACCAAACACTTCTCCAGCTACAATTTTATGACCAAAGCCAATAGTAAGAAAACCTGCAATGTCTTTATAAGGGACAGCTCTAAATCCTTCAAAGCTTTTAATAAGCTCAATACCTTTTTGTGATATATTCATTTAAAGTCCTGCGTATTGAATACGAATAGTAGGAACGACAGCAGTAGTCCCTGGAATAGCACCTGTTAAAATAGATACAGAAGTTCCCGTGCTAGAAATCCAATACCTTACTTTTTGCCCTGCAGCTCGTTTTGTTGGAACACTAACTGAACATTGTGTAGGGTCATTATTAATTAAAGCATACTGTTTACCAGAGTTGGTATTTACTACCCAACCACTTCCAGTGTTATTCTCTGCCCAAATATAAAGTTGTTGTCCTGCAGAAGAAGCTAACGCATTAACAGCTACAGAAAGTTGATAGGTACCAGCATAAGGAAAAGTAAACTCTCCTGTAGTGGGGTCATAACTAATGTTATTAGCATTTAATGTATTAGTTGGTTTTAACAATTGAGGGGTAGTAGATAAAGTAATTGTACTTGTTGTATCATAAGCTTCAATATAAGCATTAGCACTAATAGCAGCATAATCGGAAGCAGTTAGATGGTAATATTGACCAGGAGTTCCTCCTTGAATGTTTGTCAAGTCATTATGGTTACGAGTAACAATAGAAGTAATGTTACTTCCCATAAACCCTAAGTCATTAAACAAAACACCTGCTGCAGATGAAGTTTTAGTCC
>Ga0208255_100038_pt1 | contig 20561 bp, 39 predicted proteins | sample CryBogCBH06Jun08_FD_184600 | JGI IMG/M metagenome (GOLD analysis project Ga0208255, IMG submission 184600) | Freshwater microbial communities from Crystal Bog, Wisconsin, USA - CBH06Jun08 (SPAdes) | ecosystem: Environmental > Aquatic > Freshwater > Lake | place: Crystal Bog, Wisconsin, USA... | reverse complement strand
GAAGAGCGCGGCATGGACATCGTGGGCGACGTGGTGAACGAGTGGCTGAACCTTGCCGAGGGCCGCAAGACCATCGTGTTTGGTGCCACCATCAAGCACTGCGAGGAACTGGCCCAGCAGTTCATCAACCAAGGCATCATGGCGGCAGTGTTCACCTCCGAGACCACGGCCAAAGAGCGCCAAGTGCTGCTGGAAGAGTACCGCAAGCCCGACAGCTACCTCAAGGTGCTCATCAGCGTGGAGGCGCTCGCCAAGGGCTTTGACGTGCCGGACGTGGGCTGCGTATGCGATGCCCGGCCCCTGCGCAAGTCTTTGTCCACCGCGATCCAGATGTGGGGACGTGGCCTGCGCTCATCACCCGCCACCGGCAAGAAAAATTGCTATTTATTGGATTTTTCCGGAAACATCATCCGGTTCGCGGAGGACTTTACCCAAGTGTTTTTTGAGGGTCTGGAGTCTTTGGATTCTGGCGACAAGCTGGACAAGAAAATCCGCATGGACGAAGAGGGTGAATCAAAGGGGTGCCCCAAGTGCGGCTACAAGCCTTTCCACAAGCGCTGCATGGGCTGTGGCTACGAAAAGATCACCCCCAACATGGCGACCGCGCTGCCCGGCCACATGCAGGAGATCACCATCGGCGAGGGCAAGAACAAAAAGAAGCTGGCTGACAACGCCGAGCATCTGTGGAATCAGGTGGTGACCTATGCACGCATTCACAGCAAGCCAGAGACCCAACAAGGCCGGGCATACCACTTGTTCAAAAAGATTACCGGCCAAGACCCGATGTGGCGATTTACCACTGCACCCAACGTGGAGCTGAATCGCAACGTAGTTTCAAAAATCCAAGCGATGAACATCGCGTACAAAAAGGCGGCAGGAAAATGACCGAACGAGACATGGAACTTGCTGACGAATGCCAGCATCCGTACAGTGAGCATCGCATTGATTTGAAAAAGTTTGCCGAACTCATCCGTGCCGATGAGCGTGAGGCTTGTGCAGACATTGTTGACAATGCTGATACCCCAGATTGTGGTGGCTGGACTTCTGGAAGCATCTCCAATGCCATCCGAGCAAGGGGGAAGGCATGACCAGAGACGAAGCAAAAGAAAATTCAGGGTTTGCATTGAACCCCGTGGGTTACACGGGCACCTTTTTTACCATCCCCACTCCTTTGCAATTTGGTAAGTGGCATAAATGCAAAATACTTGAAGTCAGGGGAGATAAGTTTTTTGTGGAAACTGAAGATGGCTTGAAAGGCGAGATTCCAAAAAAAGAATTCACACCAATGGCGATGAGGGATGCAGAGCCAATCCGAGCAGGGGGGAAGGCATGAGCAATTTCATCAACTTTGCACGCGCCCATGGCGTTGACATCGACCCCAGCAAGCTTTACCCCGCCGACAAGATTCGTCGCACTGGCACGGTGGATAAGCCCCGCTCAGGAAACGGTGCATTCTGGTGGGACGGCACTCGTGGTTGGTGTATGGACTGGTCTGGCGAGGCCCGTGTGGTCTGGTACGAAGACCCTCATGCCAAGCCATGGACTCCAGAAGAAAAGCTGGAGTGGACACTCAAGCGCAAGACCGCTGCATCGGCCAAGGAGCGCTCATACGAGCTGGCTGCGCAGCGTGCCGACGTGGTGTTGCGCTCAGCCAAACCTGAGCCGCATGACTACCTGATTTTGAAGGGATTCCCCGAGCACCGTGGGCTGGTGTTGGACGGCACGCTACTGGTGCCCATGCGCAACGTGGTGACCAACAAGATTCAGGGCTACCAGTCGATTTTCTGGGACGAGCCTGCACGCAAGTGGGAAAAGAAAATGCTGCCCGGTATGCGGGCCAAGAACGCGGTGCTGTACATCGGCACCAGAGAGGCTCCAGAGGCTTGGCTGGTCGAAGGGTATGCCACGGGCCTATCCTTGCTCGCAGCGCTGCGCAGCGTGGGTTTGCATGCGTCTGTGGTGGTGTGTTTCAGCGCATCCAACCTGATCGCCGTGGCCGACCAGATTCCGGGCAACCGATTTGTGTTCGCCGACAACGACGTAAGCAAGACCGGCGAGAACGCCGCGATCCAGACCGGCCTGCCTTGGACGATGGCGGATCAAGTGGGCTACGACGCCAACGATTTGCATAAAAACAACGGCCTGTTCGCGGTGGTTGCAAAAATCATGGCCGTGAGGGCAAAACTCGTGTTATAAACCGCGCTCAGAGTCCAGAGGTCATTTGACCAACGAGGGCAAGCCCGTGCAAGTCGGGACAAAGTAGCTGGGGGAAGACGACCCAGCGCCAACACGCATGGGGATTGCGACACACCAGATGGCAATGAATAAGATTCTCTTTTGGTACAGACAATAGTCCCCAGTCGTGTTGGTGGAAAAGGGTGAGCGCCGAGTTCGCATAGGCTCTAAGCATGGATTGCGACGCCACCAACAACAAGTGTTTGGTTTTCTGTGACATCCTAGTGGTCAAGCTCAAAAGGCAAGGAACAGATGACATCTCGGAAAGACGAGACCTAACACGCATGGGGATTGGATAGGAACTGCTATCGGCTCACCGTTGAAATAACACGGACAAGTAGGCCCGACAGAAACGCCAGTCCCCAGTCGTGTTGGTGTCGGGTTCGATCCCCGAGGGACGGGGGAAACTCAAACGGGGCAAGCCTGCCCTATCCCGATTTGGCCCACCAACAACTTACACGCATGGGGATTGGAAGCGTTAATCCGCACAGGACTGGTACACCATAGGAACCCGCCGTAAGGCAAGGCTCAAACCTACCGCAGTCCCCAGTCGTGTTGGTGTAAAACCGAATGCTGGTGTGTCACACGAGACCTTTAGTGGCGGTGAGCAAATACTAGACACCGCCAACACCTGATACACTTCACCCATCATGAAATCCATCGACCTCCCCCCACCGAATATCTCTGTGCGTAGCGCAGTGGTAGCGCGCGTGTCTTGGGCACACGAGGTCGCCCGTTCGAATCGGGCCGCACAGACCAACCATCATTGACCGACTACGGTGTCGGTAGTGTAGTGGCAGCACGACAGACTGTGAATCTGTCAGCGAGGGTTCGATTCCCCCCATCACCCCAAAAAAATACTTGCGCATTTCTGCGAGCCCGTGGTATAATTGCCGCGTTGCCGTCGCAAGCAGCGTTTGAAAGCCGTTACACATGCATTGGCCCTCCTTCGGGGGGTTGCGACCCAATGCAGTTGTAACGGCTTTTTTCGTTTCCGACGCCAGCCGTACTCCGCACGATAGCAAGCACCCCAGTCGTGGTGGCGCGGAAGGAAAGCGTACACGGTATGCAACCGTGTGATTGATGATGGTGAATGCGCAGGCTGATGCGCTGGAACATAAGTTTGACCGTGCAGGGAGTGATCACCTTGTCTTGCACGATGCCATCGCCCTGTAAGCGGTCATGAACGGCTAGGGCGGTATGCTGGATTTCAGTACCAGCCACCATCATCAAACACACGGGCTAGGGGGCAGTTCCCGAATAATCCGTGCGACTGGTCGAATCAGCAAGTCGGGGGCGTACGGTTCAAATCCGTAGCATGCTGATCCACGCAAGTGGGGTGAAACCTTTCTCCTTCCCTCCCCTTCAATGGGGTAGGGGGGGTCTTTGGGTGAAATTTATTAATGCAGTCCAAGGGCCGAAAAGGGCCTGTGCGACCCGGCAAAAAAAATCGAAAAAACTTGCAATCTTTTTCCCCATCATCTAATTCCGTGTTATAGTTACACCGCCACGACGTTGTGGTGATTACGGAGATTACGATGACCAGACTGCAATTTGACAACCCCTTCGACCAAGCCCAATACGAGGGTGAGTACAACGACTACCTTGCCAGCATTGACTGCGCCGGTGAGCACGCAATCGAGACCATGGCGCACCAACTCGACTACCACGACGACATCGTTGTCATCCTCTCCGGAGAGCCCGCGTGATCGAACTCGACACACTGGAAAAACTGGTCGCACGCCACAACCGGCGTCAGGCTGTTTTCATGGAAGCAGGGCTTCCCAATGACGATGCATTCGATCTGGCCGAGTCCATGTTCGAGCGTGACCTAGACCCCCAAGACGACCGCCGCATTTGCTTTGAATGCAAGCACTTGGCGGTGAAGTATTGCTCGGCGATCTTGAACCGTTTTGGACAGCCCTCCGAGCCCCTGCGCTTCGTCTTGCAGCGCTGTGACAAGTTCCACCTGAAAGGCAAGTGATGAACATTACCCTTAACCTCCAGCCAGCCGCAATCGGTAAGCCACCTTGTGCATTTCCCTTTTATGCAATGAAAGCTTATTGGGAAAATGGCCGAATCGCTGTGTTTTTTGTTGTTCAGCGACCATATGGAAGCTTGCACCTCACGCACGACGTAATTGACCCGCCGCAATCACCAACGGATTTGGCTTCTAACACACGACAGCACTTGTCTACCAAGGGAAAAATAAACATCGCCATCAATCCCGAAAAACAGACAGAGGGAACGCAAACTTTTGCATTCAACTCGTATGTACTCAGCAACTATTGGGAGAGGGATGATCGCATCGGGGTGTTAGCCACCATTGAGGCACCGGATGGAATTTTTTACATCCTACATGATGCGATTGATTTTCCGCCAGCACCAACCACTATCTGAAAGGTAAATGATGACCAAATACGAGGAATTAAAGAAGGCGCTTGAGGCGAACCTCAAGCACGAACGCCATCGCACATTGGCTGAGACACGCTACTGGTGCGACCAATACAAGTTGCTGGCACAGCAAGCAATAGAAGCCCTAGCACAGCCAGCGCAGGAGCCTGTGGCTATGCGGTATGACTACGATGGCTACGGATACAAATACATCGACAGCGGTAGCGGTAGCGATTGGCAGACGCGCATAAAAGATGCCGAACCACTCTACGCCACCCCACCCGCAGCACAGCCAGCGCAGGAGCCAAGACTTGACCAAGGCCCAGACTACGAGCGTGGGTTCGTTGACGGGATGCTTTATCAAACACAAACCAGCGTCGATAAGGCGGTCAATGCGATTGCCCAGCCAGCGCAGGAGCCGGTGGCAGAAGTTGTTGAGGACTATTTCAGCAGACAAGTCAAAGGCATCAACAACTGGCATGCACTTCCAAACGGAACCAAGCTCTACACCACCCCACCCCAGCGCCCGTGGGTAGGGCTGACAAATGAGCAGCGCGATTACATTGTTTTGGGAATTGACGTTTTTGGTTTATCGGTAACAGAAATTCTTCTGGAAGCAGAAGCAAAACTCAAGGAGCAGAACACGTGACCAAACCAGAAGCCATACAAGCCCTCAAGCTGCTATCAGCACTGGAGTCTTGGGCGATGTCGCAAAAGGAGCGCATGCCCGACTACCTGCACGAAGACATCCAGACCAGCATGGAAGTCTTAGAGCGCATCATTTTGGAGCCGCAATCATGACTTGGAAAATCACACTGGCGTACATCGACGACAACACTGGCGAGTACACCAACATTCAAGAAACACTCACCGACCAAAGAGTGAATTTAGCCAACGTGGACGCACTTGAATTTGCGTTTCACAAACTCAAGGATCAATTGCAATTTCAACTCAAGGAGCAAACCACATGAGAATCATCGGCATCGACCCCGGCGCAACTGGCGCAATCGTACTGCTGGAGAACGGCACACCAATCGAGTGGCTGGACATGCCCACCACGCGCACCGGCACCACTACTCGCGTGGCTGCTGCTGCACTAGCCCATTGGATTGAAGACGCCCACGCAGACCACGTATACGTCGAATCTACGCACGCAATGCCCGGCCAAGGGGTGACATCCATGTTCAACTTTGGACACTCCTGCGGCACCGTTATGGGCGTTCTGGGCGCTATCAGCATGCCCCACACCATGATCACCCCGCAGGCTTGGAAAAAGGCCGCAGGGTTGATCGGTACGGACAAGGATGGAGCCCGAGCCCGTGCCATGCAACTGTGGCCGTCGTGGCGTGAACTGGACAAGAAAGGCAAGGGCCAAGCACTGGCCGACGCAGCACTGATCGCTTTGTATGGGAGCAAGAAATGAAAGCCGTGTACGACCTCGCAATCCGTGGCCTATCAGCACTTGGCATGTTCGCCGTGGTGATGTTCCTGCTGGGGTACACCTACGCATCCATTCCACTGGTGATGCAGAAGACCTGCACACCTTCTTTTATTGATCGGATTTTGAAGTGAACCTACCAGCCGGTAACCCCAACCTTATGCGCCAGAACCCCACATCGCAACTCGCCGCCGTGCCCAACAAACTGGGCGAAAAGAACCCTGCCCACTATGTGCGTGGTGGATATACCCCTCGCCAACGTGATGAGCACGAAGCATTGCCACCCAGCATCAACATCTGGGAGCAGCCGGTGTACGTGCCTGAAAACATGGCCCCAGTTCGCCGGGGTGCAGGTGATTTTTTGAACTACAAAAGCAGAGGTGTGTGATGACTGGATTCGCAAGCAAGCGCCAAGCGGCGTGGGACAAGTTCGCAGACCCTTGGAACGGGACTGGGTTGTGGCAAGAGATTGAAAGCGCTTTGGCCCATCAACCACAGCCAACGCAAGAATCCAAGGATTTGACAAATAAAAACCACCCAATTGAATACACGGAACACGTGGTCATTGGTAGAAACCCAGATCACGGGTATTGGTTGACTGAGGTGGAAGCTGTCACCAACTTTGCATGGCAATTAGAAAAATTCTTAAAGGGCGCAGAAGGCAAGCTGTTGTTTGTTCGTCGAGCACCAAAACTAGAACGCCATAAAGTGTTTGATCTGGACAAACCTGTTTACTACATGATCGGTAGATTTTCAATTGGGCAACTCAAGGACAAAAACGCATGAAGGCACTCTGGCCCGAACGCATTCGATCCTTGCTGCGCCGGGAGGATGACGGCCTCACCGTCAACTACATTGCAGAGGAACTGGGTGCACCTCCTAAGTCCATCGCCAAGGCTTTGGAGCGCATGCCTGACGCCTACATTGACCGGTGGACGGAAGCCGGGCACTGGAGTCCACACCAAGCGGTATGGTGCGTAGTAGCGGTGCCAGAAAACTGCCCCATGCCAACAAGGAAAACAACATGACCGACATTGCACAAAAATCAATCAACGATGCCGTGAACTACATTTACAGCCACGGCCACAAGTACGCCAACGCCAAAGGTGAACTCACGTACTTGGAAGAGTTCCGAAAGTCCAAGAAAGCCATGCTGATGAAGACCGCGCTGTCCAATGGCATCGCTAAGTCCTCAGCAGCCGCCGAAATGGAGGCATACGCCGATGTGGCCTACGTGGAGCTGCTCAAGGGAATAGCAGCCGCTACAGAGGCCGCAGAGGCCCTGCGCTGGGGTTTGGTTGCCGCGCAAGCCAAAATCGACGTATGGCGATCAACCGAGGCTTCCAACAGAGCCATGGATAAGGCTGTAATGTAAGATTGTGGCAATGGCTACCTTTAGCGGGGGAAAAGACGATTCGTTACCGTCCTGCCATTGCTCACTCAGTAACGCTTCCACCAATAACGAGGTGCGATATGACCATTTGGAAAACCATCAATCGATTCCCTGACTACGAAATTTCAGACGAAGGCGTTGTGCGCCGAGCAATTGGAGGCCGTGGAGCGATCAAGGGAAAAGTATTGAAGTGGCACACCCAAACTTCAACTGGATACCCAGATGTACGGTTTAGTGTTGACGGTAAGCAAACCGCTATCGCTGTACATCGGCTCGTGGCAAAAGCATTTTTGGGCGATAGACAAGACGGTATGCAGATAAGGCACTTGGACGGCGATAAGTTAAATAACCGCGCAGACAATCTTTGCTATGGCACAGCCCAAGAGAATGCGCAAGACAAGGTTCAGCACGGTAGAAGCTCAAAGGGCATCAAGAACCCTAAAAACAAATTGACTGAAGAGCAAGTTGCATCGATCAGGAAATTGCACGGGACAGTAAAAGCGAAGCATGCCGCATACATTTTTGGACTGAGCCAATCCACGATTTACAGAATATGGAATAAAAAATATTGGAGTCACTTATGAACGGCACCTATAACGCCAAGGAACGCGCATGGGTAGGGCTCGTCAAAGAACTCCCATGCAGCGTATGCGACGAGGCTGGCCCGTCCGACGCCCACCACATCAAGCAGGGGAACCACTTCACCGTGGTGGCCCTGTGCAAGTCCTGCCACCAAGGTTCTATGCTGGGCTGGCACGGCCAGAAGCGCATGTGGAACCTCAAAAAGATGGACGAAATCGACGCCCTAAACGTCACGATCCAGAGGGCGGTCGAGGCCATGAAAGCTTGAAAAGTGGAGTCGACTCCACCCATTAGGGTAAATATTTAGAAAATAAATGAAAAAAAGTTTGGAAAGGTGCCCACAAGTGCTTTAACTTGGTGTTAGAATTCACTCGCGGTCAAGCAGACCGTTCATTACCAAGGATTACGAAATGACCACTATCACTACCACCCCCGCTTCTGCTGACCAACTCGGCACCCTGCTGGCCCAGATCGCAGAGCTGACCAAGCAAGCCGACGCAATCAAGGACGCCATGAAAGATGTTGCATCTAAGGGCGAGGCCAAGGTCTTCGAGGGCGCACTGTTCAAGTCCACCTACTGCGAAGCCAATCGCACCGTGGTTGATTACAAGGCGCTGATTGCCGAAATCGGTGTCTCGGCCAGCATCATTGCCAAGCACACCAGCACCACCGCTGTGTTCAGCATCAAGACCACCAGCCGTTAATCGGAGGCCACCATGACACCACTGACCCAACGCCAAAAAGAACTGATCACCAAAAACGTGCTGGCCGCGTGCAAGGACATCAACAAGCTGAACAAGACCGGGTACGACTTTCTGTACTTGGCCCAAGGCTTCATTGCCCACTACAACTTGCAGGGCTTCAAGGACTACTACTCGGACGGTAGCCTGCAACGCGACATCGAGCGTAACGCACGCGCAAACCAGTGGAACAACTTCCGCAATGGTGAGCGCGATGCCGACTACTACCACGCCAAGCGTGATTGCTACAACATGATCCTTGGTGGTCTGGTAGCACGCGACGAGTTAGATGCGCAGAACTTCATGCGCGACCATTTTTCCATCGTTCACATCGGATAACCATCATGAAAATCAAAACCACCGTCCACATTCACTACACCAAATACCAATGGGAAGACAAAGGAGAATTCATAGTCTTCTCCTGCAAGTTGGAGGATGAAGAGCACCGCACTTACGTTGGGGAGCAGGAGATTGAAATTGAGATACCCGACAACTACGACCCGCGCCCAGCCAAGATTGCTGCCTTGCAAAGGGATTTGCAAAAAGCCGCAGCCGACTACCAAAAATCCGTGACCGACATTCAACGTCGTATCTCTGAACTGCAAGCACTGGAGTTCACAGCATGAGCACGCAACTGCCCCCTCACTCTAAGATCAGCTACCCATCGGTGCCCAACGACAGCTTCAAGTGGAGCAGCGGCTCCGACGTGCAGGCAACATGGCGCAAATATGGCTGGACTCCACCAAGTGAGCACATGACCCCACCCCCGCCAGAAAAAAAGGCGGACGAGGCCTTCAAGCCCCTGCGGAGGTTCAAATAACATGGGTGAAATGGCAGATATGTATGCCGATATGGCAGCACGACTCCCTGACTGGGATGATGATCAATATGGCCCAAACAATCGCTTTGATGAGTTCAGAAAAGACGCGTGGGTTACCAAGGACGGCAAGAATATTGCAATCAAAGAAATGTCCGACCACCACTTGCTGGCATCGTTCAAAATGTTTGGCGATGAGCGCCTACGGGATGAAATGATCATCCGACTGTTTGAAACCATGACTCAACCACAGATAGGATTTTTTAAATGAACGAGACCAAAGAACTGAGCCTCATCACACCCATGGAGGCGTACGCCACCACCGACGGTGAGCTGTTTCACGACCCGTTGGAGGCGCAGGCTCACCAACACGGCATCGACATCACCCCTGAAGTAGAAAAGTACCTTGGCATTGGGTTTCTCTACACCCTGAACGGCTACGCCAACAGGCATGCCATCGTCAACTGGGAAATTGCCCGAAAACTTGAACAACTGAAAGCACAAAATGTCTGAAAAAGAACTGAGCCCCCTCGCCCGTCAACTACTTGGTAGCAGCGGCCACGTCAAATTTTTTACGCAACAGGAGTTTGACGAGGCTCTGGCGCTGGCTCAAGCCGAGATCATGCACGTGGCCGTGGAGACCACCAAGCGTGCCATCATGATTGAGCGAGAAGAGTGCGCCAAGATATGCGAGGGCCGCTTGCAAGAAGGGCTTGCCTTTGAGGGAACCGCCGAGACCATCCGCAACCGTATCCCTTCCCAACGCCAATAGGAGGCACCATGACCAAGAGTGAGATGAAGGCCCTTGCAAAGTACACCATCGCGCTGGAAGAGCACATCAACGCCGAGATGCGCAAAATTTTCGACAAGGAGGGGGATGAGATCGCCATGAACGTCCTGCTCAACGTGGGCACCTCTATGCTCGCCAAGACCATGCTATTGGCTCCAGAAAGCCACCGGGACGATCTGGTGGGGGTACTGGCTACCCTGATCGACGTGAAGGTGCAGGAAGGCGGTGCCATGATTGAATCCTTCAAGGCTATCGGCAACGCCATGGTGCATTAACCTTTTCTGAAAGAAATTTATGCGCGTTTTATCTTGGTTTTCATGTGGTGCCGCCAGTGCTGTAGCCACCATATTGGCTGCTGAAAAGTATCCAAACATTGAGGCGGTGTATTGCAAGGTGCAGGAAGAGCACCCCGACAACATGCGGTTTTTAGCGGATTTTGTACGTGTGACAGGGATACCCGTCAAAACAATCGTGAATGAAAAGTATGGCGGTTCCATCTATCAAGTTTTTGAAAAAGGCAAGTTTCTCAAAAGCAAAGATGGTGCCCCCTGCACCCTTCGGCTAAAAAAGGAAATGCGCCGCCAGTATCAAAAGCATGGTGACATCCAAGTTTTTGGGTACACAACCGATGAGCAAGACCGTGCAGATCGCTTTATTGACGCCAACAATGATGTCACTGTGGACTTTGTTTTGATCGATGCCAAGATCAGCAAGCAGGATTGCTATGCACGCCTAGTGCAACTGGGGATTGAGCTTCCAGCTATGTACCAGCTTGGGTACTCCAACAACAATTGCATTGGCTGCGTTAAGGGCGGCATGGGGTACTGGAACAAAATCCGAAAAGATTTTCCAGAGAACTTTGATCGAATGGCAAAGCTGGAAAGGGTCATCGGCCACTCCGTCAACAAAGACGATAAAGGCCCCGTTTACCTTGATGAACTACACCCCAGTCGTGGGCGCTTCAAGGATGATTCACCGGCTGATTGTGGCTTCACTTGCGAGCAAAAATAAAAACAGGATGCATTAGGGAAAACACCTAGTTCCAACCCACTTTAATTTTGTGTTAGAATTCTTCTACCGCAAGATTAGCGGGTTTAACTTAGGATTACAAAATGAACATCATCGACACCCTAATCGCTCGCATCGAAGAGTACCGCGCCACCAACAAGCAGCCATGCAAGAACTACGCAACCCAGCAAGCCGCAGAGAAAGCAGTTGCCAAGGCCGCAGAAGCAGCAGGCAAATACTTTGACACCGAAGGCCGCGCACCACGCTACGTTGTGTTCTTTGTCCCCGCATGGGGCCGCTGGGTTGGCGCAATGGACTACACCGAGATGTTCAGCCGCTCCACGGCGGGCGGTGGCTACGTTGGTGCCATCACTGGCTTCTTCACGTACTGAGATGAACGTATGGCCATTCCCACCACCCGGTGGGCCAACCCCTTGGACTCCCGCCCAACAGCGGGAATACCAGCGCCAGCAGCGCGAACAACTTCCCGACGCACCTTTTTGAAAGAAAACCATGGCAACCAAACCAGCAGCAAAGAAAACAGCCCCACCAGCGGCCAAAAAGACCCCAGCCAAGGCCAAGCTACTCCAAGCCCCCGCCAAGGCCGTAAAACCGGCCTCCAAGCCCCGCCAAGAGCCCGAGCCTACCTACCACATGCCCATGGAGGTCAAAGAGTGGATTGATCAGGCCACAAGCCGCATGCGCAGCCTTCAAGCCAAGATCGACCGGCTGGAGCTGGAGAACATTGCGCTCAAGTCTTACAAGAAGTGGGCCGAGCACCGCATTCTGGGGAGTAGCCATGAGTGACGTAGACCAAGGCCAAGTAGGCGGCAACCACTACAAGGCCATGGCCGTACAGCCATGGCACATCATGGAGTCCATCCTAAGCCGAGAAGAGTTCATCGGCTATCTCAAAGGAAACGTAATCAAGTACGGGATGCGCCAAGGCCGCAAGGGCGAAGACGATGCCGGAAAGTGCCGCCACTATCAGCAGAAGCTGAAAGAGGTGTTGGAGCAGTTCACCAACCTTTATTCGGAGTAAACCATGAAACCCACTATGTACCTGCGCATCCACGAGCGCATGGTGACCCAGAAGGTGGACACCCTTCCCGGCGACGACGTTCAGGGCTTCGTGACAAAAACCGTGCCCGTGTACATCCTCCAGCAGTTCTGGGAGCACCCCAACGGGAAAGAATCCGCTGGCGATATGTTCACCCTCATCATGGGATCGTGGCACGACCTGCCGGTGGTGAAAGCATAGAACGCCAACTTCAGGTTAAACTTCCACCCAATGCGCTGAAACATCGCGTGGAAGGAAAAAAGACATGACAGACAAAAAGCAGGCCGCGACCAAAAACAAGGGTGGTGCCACATCCACATACAACCCAGAGATCGCACGAATAATGTGTGAGAAGCTCAGTGAGGGAATACCACTGAGACAGATATGCAGGGAGAACGAAGGATTCCCAGCATGGAGGACGGTGTATGACTGGATGCGGAAAGACCCAGACTTAGCCACAGCCATCGCACATGCGCGTGATGTTGGTTACGACGCCATGGCCGAGGAATGCTTGGACATCGCTGACAACGCTGGGAACGACTGGATGGAACGCCTTGACGCTGAGGGACGCCCGGTTGGCTGGCAGGTGAATGGTGACAACATCCAGCGCTCCAAGCTACGGATCGAGACCCGGCTCAAGCTTCTGGCGAAGTTCAACCCCAAGAAGTACGGCGACAAGGTTGTCCACGCCGGTGACGACGTGAACCCGGTGATCATCGAAAACAACCACAACGTCTTCGGTGAGCTGCTCAAGAACCTCAAGATGCAAAGGCAGGCCGAGCAATGATTGAACCATTTATCGTATCCGATGCCAAGCCCTGCCCGTTTTGTGGAGAGCAAGGGCTGACCGTGGGTGAGGGCGACACCTACCGCTGGCGTGTGGCTGTCTGCAACTTCTGCGGCGCACAAGCCCCAGACGTTCGGTGTTCCATCAGCGAGGGCCAGACGCGGGATCAAGCCTACGCCGACGCCAACAAACGCGCCATTGACGCATGGAATGAACGAGCATGAAATACCGCCAAAAGCCCGTGGTAATCGAAGCCAGACAGTGGTTCAAGCTGGGCGACCACCCCGCCGTTCGTGATGGCGACTACCCATACATTGACACCCCAGAGCGAGATATTCTGGTCGAGCCCGGAGACTGGATCATCACTGGAGTCAAAGGTGAGCTTTTTACCTTCAAACCCGACCTATTTGAACTGATATACGAGGCAGCAGAATGATCCACTTCATCAAAGAGGGCGACATCCGCCGAGTCGGCCTGAACCTTTACCGCGCCGCTGGCGGCTTTGTGGCTGTGTGGGCGTGGTACGACGTTGTTACGCACACCATGTCCCACCGCCGCTTCCGCCTGCGCCTGCACATCAAGCCATGGATCGTGCGGTCGTCTGGGCACTTCAACGTCATCGACGAGTACCTGATGATGCACCGCCTTGCGCTTGTCCAGCGCGAGGTGCTGGAAGACCTAAGCCTTTTGGAGGCGGACATCAAGAGCATCAACGAGTCCTACGCATACATCAAGCCCCAATGAGTGCTCTCGAAGTCGTCATGGAGGACGAGAAGACCCAGAAAGAGTTCACCGCCCTCAGCCCGCACCAGCAGATCGTCTTCAACTGGCAGTTCAAGTGGCTGAACGAACAGGCCCTGAAGCACCAAATTGAGCCTGCGGGCGACTGGTGGAACATCTGGCTGCTGCTGGCCGGTCGAGGCGCAGGAAAGACCCGTGCAGCGGCTGAGACGCTGGCGGCTTGGGCATGCGAAGAGGCTGGCACCCGGTGGCTGGTGTCGGCTCCAACGTCCGGCGACTTGAAGTCCACCTGCTTCGAGGGTGACTCCGGCCTGCTCAAGGTCATTCCGCCCCTACTGGTAGCCAAGTACAACTCCAGCCTGCACGAGATCACGCTGGTCAACGGGAGCCTGATCAAGGGCATCCCCGCGTCCGAGCCTGAGCGCTTCCGTGGCCCGCAGTTCCATGGTGGGTGGCTGGACGAGCTGGCCGCATGGGAGTACCTGCGTGAGTCGTGGGACATGATCCAGTTCGGCATCCGTTTGGGCACGCGCACCAAGCTGATCTGCTCCACCACACCCAAACCCAAGGACGTGGTGCTGGAGTTGATCGACCGTGAAGGCGACGACGTGACCATCACGCGGGCCAGCACGTACTCCAACATCAAGAACCTTGCGCCCAGCTTCCAGAAGCAGATTCTCCAGTACGAGGGCACCAACCTTGGGCGGCAAGAAATCCACGCCGAGATCATTGACCCAGAAGAGGGCGGCATCGTCAAGCGCGAGTGGTTCAAGCTCTGGGGCGCGGGTAAGCCCTTCCCCAAGCTGGAGTACATCCTCCAGTCCTACGACTGCGCCACCAGCGACAAGACCATCAACGACCCCACCGGCTGCATCACCTTTGGGGTGTTCAAGCCACTGGACGGCGGCATGTGCGTCATGATCCTTGACTGCTGGCAAGACCACCTGCAATACCCGCAGCTACGTCCCAAGGTGATCGACGAGTTCGAGGTGGTGTACGGCGAAGGCAAAGGGAAGAAGCGCGTGGACGTGATCCTTGTGGAGGACAAGAGCGCCGGTATCAGCCTGATTCAGGACTTGCAACAGGCCAGCTTGCCCGTCATCGCGTACAACCCCGGACGAGCCGACAAGGTGCAGCGCCTCAGCATCGTCGCCAACATCATCAAAGCCGGTCGCGTCTACGTCCCTGAGTCCAGTGTGAAGCCGGGATTCGTCAAGGACTGGGCCGAGGGCTGCGTGAGCCAGATATGCAGCTTCCCCGAAGGAACGGTGCACGACGAGTTCGTCGATTGCATCAGCCAAGGCCTGCGCTACCTGCGTGATGCAGGCTGGATCAGCATCGACTTCCCCCGCGAAGACAGCGTGGACGAGGACGACATCTTGGACGCGGACGAATACAACCAGCGTGCCCGATCCATGACCAACCCGTACTCCGCTTGAGTGGAGTCGACTCCACCTTACAGGAAACTTACATGAACTATGGATGCCACAACCGGCGAGAGTTTGACCAGATCGTGGCCGTTCAAGATGGCTGGTATCAAAACTTCATGAGCGGCTGGACACGGGAGGCCAGCATGAAGTCCGTCCCCTTCACCATGGCCCGTGACTGCCAGTACACCAAGACCGCGCTGGGCCAAGCCGACTCCAAGTGCCAAGGGTGCAAGCATAGACTTGACATCTAGTCAAAGGTATGATCGGGGGAAATCGTTTATCGGGGTCAAATTCACATGACTGGAACCAAATATGACACAGCACAAGAAGGCCCATTCTGGCGCGTCCGTCCACGCCGCACTCAAAAAAGCAGCACAGCTAAGCAAGAGCATCGAAAAGATACTGGGAAAGACTCCAACGATGCACGCGGACTACCACGAGGCAAGCATGCGCAACCACTTGCGGATGCGGACATCAGGGAAATAATCCGCTCCAAGACTGGGCTCGCCCACCAAGCTGCTGACGCCTACACCCGCCAGATGTTTGGCCGGGCGTATGCCCCCATTGAGAACAGCGAGAGTTCCCTACGCAAGCAAGGCCCAATCGGCCAAGCCTTCAATCTGGCAGCGATCGAGCACCCCGAGTACAAGCAGGCCGTCTTTGAGGCGTACCAAAAGCACCTGCCCGAGGCCATGAGCGCCAAGGACTACGACGACCTACTCGCCAAAGCTTACAACCAGCTTGCACATGAGACCAAGCAGCAGTTCCACAGCCTGCCGGTGGACACCAGCTACCACCGCAACGGTGAAGGAAACTATCCCAGCAGCAAGCACATGCTGGCGGACATCTACAACAACCGCCACCTGAACGTCTTCCAAGGCGGCGACAAGCACGACTTCCTGCACGAGATTGATCCTGAGACCGGCCTGAACACCAATGAAATGTTCCGGGCCGTGCACGACTTCTATGGACATGGAGTCCATGGCACCGAGTTCGGCCCCAAGGGAGAAGAGAAGGCGTGGGCCGCTCATTCCGCCATGTTCAGCCCACTGGCACAAGCTGCGCTCACCGCAGAGACCCGAGGCCAAAACAGCGTGGTCAACTACACCCCGCTCAATACCGAAATCAAGCGTGCCGTGCGTGACTTGGACGAAAAGATTCACCACGCCCGCCGCAGTGGCCGTGACGATCTGGCCGACCAAGCGCAGGAAATGAAACGCGACCTGCTGTCCAACCACTTCCAGTACGCCCCGCAAAAAGCCGTGCTGCTGCCGCCCGAAATGAATCGTGGCGACTATGCCGGTGGCGTGCCCAGCTACATCAAGCACCTGATCAAGCCCCAGAACCCCACTGGCGCTGAACTCACGCATTTCAGCAACGAGCCCAACCTGACCCAAACCGACCCCAGCCGTTATGGCACCGGCATCAAGGGAGCTGAGGCTGAACGCCTGCAAGACCCTGCTGCCGTCCGTGAACGCACGTACTTCTATGCCGGTAACCCCGAGCGCGGCGAACAAGGACTGGGCACCCACAAGTACCACACCAAGGCAGAAGACCTTTACGACGTGGCAAGCGACCCTCAAGGGCTGCATGCACTGGCACGGGAGCACAACACTACGCCATGGACGGCAAAGGCCAACCAAGGGCTCACCAATGCCCAAGGCGCGTTCACCGATCTGGAGCGACTTGCCCATGAGCATGGATATGGTGGCGTCCTACAGCGCAACACCCAGATGCCCATGGCCGCACTGTTCAAGCCAGTGCCGGTGCAACGTGCTCACATGGCTGGTGGCGGCACCACCGACATTGACGCCATGATGCTTGCCACCATGAGGCCGCACAAACATCGCGGTGGCACAATCAAGGATCACATAACCATCACGGAGCGCCCCCTATGAGCGGACTGTACTCACCCATCAATCGCGCAGCAGAGTCAATCCACCGCCCCAAGGGCACCGGCGCGGAGTACATGGCCGAACTTCAGAAGAAGCCCGGCTACAAGCCCGCTGAAGCCGAGGATCGTGACCTACAAGCCCTCATGGCGCTGCCACAGATGGAGCGTGCAGCCTTCATGGAGAAGCTGCAAGCCCAGAAGAACAAGTTCCCGCTCAAGATGCGTGAGCTGGAAGGCACCCAAACCCATCATGATGACTACACCATGCCCGGCGGCGAGAACTACCGCGAAATCCTGTTGCACACACCGATGCCCGAGGGCCAAGGCTTTGAAGGCCGCTCACATCACTTCGGTGGCATGCCCAACATCCTCGCCAGCATTCGCGTGAAGGATCGCATGACGCCTGAAGGCAAAAAGATGCTGCACCTTGAGGAAATCCAGTCCGACTGGCACCAGCAGGGGCGTGAGGCTGGATACCAACCCAAGGACTTGGACAATCAGCTCAAAGAGGTGGCACAGTGGAAAAAGCGCCTTGAAAAGACTCAATTTCTTGGCATGGACAAGTACGAATACGCCGAGCACATGAAAGCCTTGGAGGATGCTGAGGAAGAGCAGAACAAGTTGGAGCAGCTCAAGGAAGAGGGCGTCCCTTATGGCCCCCACGCAAAAGACTGGCACGAGCTGGCACTCAAGGCCATGATCCAGCACGCCGCTGAGAACGGCTACGACCAACTGGGCATTACACCCGGCGCGGAGCAGGCCAAGCGTTTCAGCCTCAGCAAGCAGGTTGGATCAGTCTCCTACAACCCTGAGACCAAGCACTTCCAAGCTTTCAAGCCCAACCGCGAAACCATCACCAACGAGAAGGGTGCGACACCTGAACGCATTCAAGAACTGATTGGCAAAGAGGCTGCTGCCAAACTGCTGCAAGCGCCGCAGACTATGGGCCATCACTACCTTGAAGGTGAGAACCTTGACATCGGCGGCGAGGGCATGAAGGGTTTTTACGACCGCATGGTGCCCAGCTTCCTGAACAAGTTCGGCAAGAAGCATGGCGTGCAAGTGCAGCAGGGTGCCATTGGCACTGGTGAACACCGCGTGGTAAACGACGGCCATGCCGATCTACCGCATCGCGTATCCAACTCGGAAGGGTTTGTATCACGTCACGCTACACCTGAAGAGGCGCAGGCGCGAGCAGCACAACTGAACCAAGCACCCGTCCACACGTTCGACATCACCCCAGCCATGCGCGAGGACATCCTCAAGAACGGCATACCCCGCTACGATGAAGGCGGGATCATTCACAAAGCAGAAGGCGGCAGCATGCAAGAACCCTCAATCCACCAAATGCGCAATGCGCTCATGGGTCGCCCCAACGTCACCAGCCTGAGCAACCTGACCTCCATCGGTGCCCAAGAGGCACCCAGCATGCCGGTCAAGACGTTCATCCCGCCTCATGGCGCTGCAACCAATGGCAGCATTCCCGTGGGTGGAGTCGATGAGAACGTAATGCAGCCCGGCCAGCAACTGATGCCCCAACAGCCTCAGCAGCCCCAGCAGCCCGGCCAACCTCAAGCTGGCGCACAGCCTCAGCAAGGCCAGCCACAGCCGCCACAAGGGCCTCAGAGCAACATCCTGAGCATGACACCCCAAGGTCAGGCCATGGCCGCTATGCGCCCTGCTGGCATGGCGGATGGTGGCGTAGCACGCTTTGATGATGGTGGTCAACCAAAGAAGGTGAAATACATACCTCCCGGCATGGGGCGAGGTGAAAATGAGCCGCCACTTCCCCGTGTGGCACCAATGTCCAAAGCAGAAATTGAACGTATTGCCTTGCGCATGGCCCCACAAATTGCTGGTCAGTACACACCCGTTGCGGAAAAGCCTCAAAAACAGTTTGCCAGTGAGCAAACTATGCGCCACGATATTCAGCCCACCGCAAGCGCTTTGAACCCAACCCAAGATGTTGACTTGGCGCACCACATCAAAAAAGTGATGGTGGGCTTGCCCGGTGACTACACCACCACCAATCAAGAGGTGCGTGGAGTCGCGGGAAAGAAATTGAAATATCCAGTAGTTCAACAAGGTGGATCACGCTACGGTGAGACTCATCCCAATGCAATCTGGGCTTCCAACAAAGAAGCCGCAGAAAACATGATGAATTTGGCGGATGCTGCCTCCCGCCAATATGGCGATGCAGAAGTGTTGGCAAATCACATCAAGATGGGGCCGGAGTCCGCGTACTACGCCAAGCACTACGTCCGAGCCATGCTGTCGGCCATTGAGTCTGCCCGCTTGAATCGTGCCCAGAAGGAAGAGCTGACAAAAATGCTGCGGGAGAAAGAGTTTGGCTACGGCCAGTTCCCCGACGCACCACACGTCAAAAACATGGAAGACCTGTACGCCCACATTGACACCGATCCCAACTTCCGCCGCCACGTTGGTGCGATGATGAACCGCAAGTACGCCACCGAGCCCTACGGCATCATTTCTGGCGCGGACATGCTGCATGCAACTTCGGAGCCGGAATTGCGCAACTTGGAGACTGGTGTCACGGGCCACTCTATCGGCGAGCTGCACTTCAACAAGCCATTGACTTCATCCTCGCACAGCACATACAGCCACGACATCCCCGGAAGCTTTTTGGGCAAGCTGCCAGTGCCGGTGCCATACGAGCTGTCTTTCCCTGATGCCGTCAACGCATTGCGCAACAGCAAAGACCCGGCGCACAAGAAATCTTTGTTTGGGTCACTAAAAATGTTTGGGGCACGTCAACCCATTGACCAGCAGTTGGTGGATGAGATTGGGCAGTACCGCGACCGCATCAAACAATTGACCGGCAAGAAAAAAGGCGGTGGAGTTAAACTACACACCGACCAAGACACCATGGCGCTGGAACTCAGCCGCAAGAAAAAGGTTAAATGATGGCCGACATTGACGACAACGAAGACACCCAAGTCACAGAGAACGACGATGGCAGCGCCACCGTGGACATGCCTGATGTCCAAACCGAAGAGCAGGCTGACGGCTCGGCCATCGTAACCATCGAAGGTGGTGGCCCCCAAGACAACCCCGATTTCTACGGCAACATGGCCGAATGGTACGACGACGGCGAGCTGGGCACGCTGACCATGCGCTACCTCGACATGCTTGAGATTGACAAGCAGGCCCGAGAGCAGCGCGACAAGCAATACGAAGAGGGCATCAAGCGCACCGGCATGGGCAACGACGCCCCCGGTGGTGCCACGTTCA
>Ga0208255_100035_pt1 | contig 21868 bp, 29 predicted proteins | sample CryBogCBH06Jun08_FD_184600 | JGI IMG/M metagenome (GOLD analysis project Ga0208255, IMG submission 184600) | Freshwater microbial communities from Crystal Bog, Wisconsin, USA - CBH06Jun08 (SPAdes) | ecosystem: Environmental > Aquatic > Freshwater > Lake | place: Crystal Bog, Wisconsin, USA... | reverse complement strand
ATAATAGGCACTAGTTACAGTTAATGTCGTTGTCCCTGCAGCAGTTGCAGTTGTTGCCCAGCCAGGAATAAAACTATTATTAGATACGTTTCCATTGGCATCTTGATTGACTGATTTTTCCGATGGATAAGTAATAAAAACGTTAACTGTACCGCTAAAAGTAACAGCTGAACCAGAATTAGATGAAGACAGGATTGTAGTGCGGGTTAATAAAGTAGAAGAAGTAAGCGTACCAATACCTACTTCCCAATTTCCTGATGTATCTGTTGCTGAATAATAAGTTGTGTTTCCAGTTGTTATAGCAGATGTAAAAGTTCTAAAACCAAGAACAGCTCCAGTAAGGCTAAAGCTTACCGTAGTATTTGCAGTACTAGTTTCTTGTACACGATCAGCTACTTGAAGAGCCATCTAAGACTCCTTAACTTGTTGCAGTTGTTGTATAAGTTACGGCAAGACTATCACCATTAGCAACAATTTTGCTACCACCCGTAAAATTACCCGCACTATATAAAATGCCTGTAGTTGTATCTTTAGTGGCGGATGCAGTTGCACCAGAGTTAATAAAGCAACCAAATACTGTTCCGCCGCTAGTCATAGAGAATGTCAGAGCAGAAGCAGCTTTAGATACAATATTGGATGGAGACGCAGAACCGTTATTGGTTGCAGCTGACCATGAAGGGGCTTGACGATTTCCTGTATATGCAGGAGCATTAGATCCACCAACTTCAATCCATCCAGTATGTGAAGAAATAGTATCTGAAGCCACATAGTTAGCAGTAGCAGATGCGCTTCCTACTAAACCTAAATAGTTAGCACCAGCAGCTGTACCACCGCCTGTACCAGTAGCACCAAAGTAATAATCAAATAAAGCTTGTTTACCTATAGCTGTTACTAGGTTAGGAGCAATATCTTCCCATTTTAAGTTACCGTCTTGGTCGTAACATGTAACTTCATAGTATCCTTGGATTCCTAAAAACTCTTCAGAGCCAGCACCACGAATTATCGCAGCGGTACTAATATCCCCAAAATTTGATTTTTCCATTTAAAACTCCTTAACTAATTCTAATAATGGCAGTTGAGTAGCTTGCCGTCGGAAAAGTAACTGTAAACGTGCTAGTCGCTGTTTTATCAGCACCAAAATCAAGGACAGCTACAGCTGCTCCAGTAGTGCTATTATAGATTAAAGCCCCCCTACACGTAAAAGAAGCAGGGTTCCATGTGACGTTATTAAATGATATCCACGCCACGTTATTTGTTGTATCACCAGTCGGCGGATTAGCTATAGTTAGCGTTTTGCCCCCTGCCGTATACCCCGTTCCAACCACTTCATTTGAAGTAGAAGCGTAAGTAGTTGTAGAGTTATTTAAAGTAGCTGAGGCTGTATACAGCGCTATTTTGTAAGTATAGGACGTTCCAGCAGCAAAGTTTTCCAACCCGCTTAATACGTTAACTTTAAATGCTGTTGTTTGGCCTTGAACTATTGTCATGTTTTAACCATAAGTTTAGTTTGGCCATCACGATAAGCATCACCACGCTCAAGGCCATCCCCAAGTCGTTTCATTTCCGCCATAGCTTCTTGGTATTTATCTTCGTAGTATTTAACTACGTCGGGCTCTTGTTTTTGAAATAGTACAGCTTCACGCATTGCGGCATAAAATAGCACTGGATCGTAGTTATCGCCAAGCCAGCTTTGCCCGTTAGCATTACCAATAGTTGCAACCTTGATAGAAAAACCAGAGCCGGTGCCACCAATAGATGATGTAGCAACACTTAAAATATCTCCAGCCTGGTAAAAATTTCCGCCGTTTTGCAAAGTAACAGTAGACACGTTACCGCTAGAATTAACCAAAATATCACAAGTAGCTCCTGACCCAGATCCACCAGTAAAAGAAATGTTTTGATATAAACCAGGGGTATATAGTGTTCCACCAGTTAATGTAGCATTTAGCGTAGTAATTAAACCTTGCACAATAGAAGGTGGGTAGTAGAAATAATGTAACTCTGTGTTATAGCTTGAGTCAGGTGTAGGCCCGACAATCGCAGTTAATTCATTAACGTTAGCCGTAGCAGAACCAAAAATAGCATAATACTTAGGTAAAGTCCAAGATGATGACCCATTATTAGGGTATGCTTCTCGTATAAAGTTAACGTCTTTATTAAGTAAATAGGTGTAATTACCGCTACTGTCTATTACTGCAATAGAATATGTTTCTAACCAGTCAAACGGCAAAGTTAAATACTGGTTTCCAGCAGAAAAGTTTCCTACTACATTTTTACGTAACGATGGGATTTGAACGTTGTTATATATGCGTGTTTCAGCCTGCTGTACAAATACAGGAATACTAGATACGAAAAGAGTTTCTGTGCTCTCGGCGTAATTCTGAATATTGTTATATAACTGTTCGTAATTCATCAGGGTTTACCCTATTAAGCCATTGGCCCACGAGCAATACGGCCTTTTTCTGCAGCGCCATTGCCACGAGTCTCAACACCATCAGTCTTAGTTGTACTTTTGCCCCAACCTACAGCGCTAGGTGGTAATGGGTCTTTAATGTTAGCAGTTTTAGCAGACTTTTCAGTTGCGTAGTCGCCGCTTATCATTACTTCAGTACCATCAATAACTTTACCAGCCATGGTATGTGGGCGAGCATAGTCGCTCGCTGGGTGGTCGAACTTAGCTTTACCAGTGCGAATAGCTGGGCTGTCTTTTTTGGTTGGTTTTACATTCTTTGCAGTTGCCATATTAACGACCTCTTGAAGAAGATTTTTGATTAGCTACACGAGCCATGTTACGGCCCATAGATTTCATAGCCATGCCGGTAACACCGCCTTTAGCCATTTTTTTAACTTTATCTAAACCACCTTTTTTAAGGGCAAGTTTTGTACCTTTGCCGCCTTTGTGCTCTTGAGCATCGTGCTCTTTAAAGGCTTTTTTAATTTCTTTATCGGCCATAGCTTTGTCTTGTTTCATGTCTTCTTTACTTGTTTCCATCTTTGCCATTTTTTACTCCTAAGTTGTTGATATTGTTACTGCCCCTACTTGGGTTGTTGCTACTAAATAATTAAGTGTTAATGCGGCATCAAAACTACTAGAGCCACCTACTGGGGCCCAACCCCATTGAAACACTCGACTACCACCAGAAATGTTACCTAGTATATCTAAACCCGAAGCAACATAACTATTATCTGGTCTTGGTTCCCGTACTGCTTGTGGGTCATTGACCGGGTACATACCTAATTGTAACTGAGGTTGGTCGGGGTCCCAACAACTAGGGCATACTTTAATCTGATACAGCTTAGTCTTAATTACTTCTTTTTTTAACTCCGATAGCTTATAGCGCCCGCCACACCGATCACATTCGGCAATTGCATATTTACCTGATGAATACTTTGATGGCATAAGTCACCTAGTAAAACATTTGGCGTGGTACAAATCTATCAGACGCTTTTTCTCTATCCTCTTGCGATGCTAATAACCATTGTTGTTCGTAGTCAGCTTTTAACCCCATAACTCTATCGGCTGGTACTTCTGGGCGTTTTACAGCAACCATATAAGCAATCCCTGCAACTAAGCAAGGAATTAAACGAAACGGAATATCCTCGATGTTAGGGCCATTGCCAGCATCTTGCAATCTACGTAAACGCCAATATATAAAGGTATAAGGGCCAGCGCCGTCACCAGTAGGCCATACGTTAATGTTAGGAAGTTTTTGTACGATAATAGAAGCCCCATCGCTATGAGCTGCCGCAGTTGTGTTAGCTTGGCCTCTAAAGCAATTAAGTAGTACATTACCAGAAACATTTTGATACGAAATAATTTCGCTGTCTATTTGTATAAAGCCCGTAGTTGCTAAACTAGCTGTAGAACTTAATACTAAAGATGTAGCTGATGATGTTGTAGCCCCAACTAATGTAACTGAAGTCGTATTAGATTGGCCTGTTTGACGGTCTATCCAAACTTGAATTGGTCGGCCTTGTGCGTTCTTAGTCGGTATTGTTGAATAAGTAGACTCAGAAATGCGGGTGATATTAATATCTTGTTGATTCTGGCCAGTTCCGGTTCTAGTTACATGGTCTAACAAATCAATTGTATCAGTAGGCAAAGCATAAATAGCCTGCCCAGTGTTAATAGTAATTTGACCTTGCTCGATTGTCCATAGATTAATACCACGATTAGCCCACTCAATAGTTAAAAGATTAAGCGACCGGCGTGCAGTGCGCATATCATAGCCAGAACGCAACTGTAAACCGGCACGTTCATACGCTTCCTCAATTAATTCAGTAAGGTCAAGGTTAAACGTAGACGCACCGGAGGTATAGGCCATTATTTTTTCTTGGTAATTGTCTTTTTAGGACGAGTAGTGGCTTTAGCTACAGTAGGTTTTTTTCCATGTTTTTTGACGTTTTCTTGTTCTGCAGGAAAAGGCCAACATTCGTTAACTACCTTGCCAACTTGCATATCAATCTTAGGCATATAGCCTAATTTGTCCATAATCCATGTAAATGTAAAGTTCATTTTTATTTGCCTTTAATAGCATCAATAATAGGTTTTGCAGCTATGTCAACGGCATTAGTAACAGCTTGTTCAACAGCTTCAGCTACAGGTTTAGCAGCTTCTATAGACGCTTGGACATGCTGCTCTAAAGTATCATGGATATGTATTAAAGACTGGTCTACAGCCCCGTAAGCTTGGCGTGCATGATTAACTTGTGATTTAACGAGAGACAAAATACTGTCGGCGTAACTTTCTAATGAGTGAAATAAATTCATTTTTTCTTCCTTGTTTTAGCAGATTCAATAAAGTCTTTTTTAGTAGGCGCACCCTTAGCTCCAACAGGGCGCATCTTTTCACCAGAGCCAGCTGCAATACGTGCTTGCTTCTTATGAATATTTTTATACAACCCACCTTTAGCATACATGTCTGCCGCAGTTAATGAACCGGGTTTGTTTAATAACTTTTTAGCCATGGCAGGGGCAGTGCCTCCAGCGGTAACAGAAACAGACTTAGGCCCAGCTTTTGACTTAGACTTTGATTTTGTTTCTCCACCTTCGGCGTACATGTCTACATCCTGCGGTTTATCTTTCCGATGGATAACTTTTTTACCTGGCATTTTAGATGGGCTAATATCGCCCATCCCACGACTTGATCGCATTAGCCAGCAACTTTAGTTTTATGTGACATACCACCGCCACACATAGCTTTTACATGCTCGTGGTGTAGTTTATGGCTAGCTTTGTGCTCAGCAACTTTATCTTGCTCATGTTTATGGCCGTGGCCGCTACCATAATGGTGTTTTACGTGGTCTACGTTATGTTTGTGTTCCATTTGCTTCTCCTTAAAGATACTTGCCACGGGTGTGGCCTTTTGATGCAATACCATCAGCACGACTAGAAGCAGAACCGCCGCTAGCCATTTTTTTTGTTTTACCACCTTTTTTCATACCAGTCGGCGCAGGCCCAGCCGCATTGCCCATTTGATCTACAGGGGCTGGGGGTTGGGCAGGCATAGCAGATTCCGCAGCAGTCGGTGCCCCTACAGAGCTTCTCATTTTATCCATGACTTCAGCATCGTGAATAGCGGAGCGAGCTTCCATTTCTTTTTTAACTTTGGCTTCTTTTTCCCGAATCTTCTTCAGTTCTTCTTTAGATAAGGCCATAATTAAATTGTCTTCCCAGCCATTTTAGGCATCATTGCACGAGTTTTACCACGTTCGGCAATACCGTCGCCGTGTTTTTTAACGCCCGCAGTTTTTACTTTACCCATTGATTCGCCGTAAATAGTGCCGCCTTTAGCGTACTTTTTCATAAAACTTTTCATATTTTTTTCGGTTTCAATCGGTTCTTTAGGGCCGTCATCACCTAAGTTTTTACCTTTAGTATGGCCTTTTTTCTGAACTTTGGACTCGCCAAATTTGCCCAGTTTGTTAGAGCCTTTTTCTACATCTTTGCCCATACCTTTAGGACCCATTGTTTCTTTCATTTTCATCTCGCCACCTTTTTTAAAAGTCTTGCCTTTATCGGCCTGATTAAAGTCTTTACCCACGGATTGTGGGATTCCTACCTTCTTAGCAAATGCTGGGTTATGAGCAACTGCAGCCATCAGGTGGGCTTGTTTTTTACTACTACTAGGCATTATAAATACTTCCCTTTGGTATGTCCTTTTTGCGCAATACCGTCTGCACGCTTAGAACTTGCTGAGCGAACTTTACCGCCTTTTTTCATCGCTTTTGGGTTTTGCAGCATTTTAATATCTGCGCCGCCTTCGCCACCACCACCGCCACCTTTAACTCCACTACCTTGAGATTTAAAATATGCTTCGGCTACAGGGTTACCAAACTTCATTTTTGCTTGTTCAGTTGGCTGGGCTTTAGGCTTGTCAAGAATCTCTTTCATTTTCTCAATTTCGGCCTGGCGAATTAGCGGGCTTGATTTTACTCGTTTATCCGCATACTCAGCATTTTCAGCAGCTCTTGACCGGGCTTTGTCTTTAGCCTCGTCTGATATATCTACAACAGCGGCTTTACCCGGATTTTTGGGTTTAGATTCTCTTTCTTGACGTGACTCGGCATCGCCAAAATCAAGGCTTGTTTGTTGCGAGCGATCAATAGGGCCAACAGGTTTAACCATATTATTCTTTTCTACCCATTAATTTACCAAAAGTTTTAGACTCATAGATATTAATTAATGTCCAAACAATAGTTAAAAGGGCAGCTGCTGGAGGTAGCACATCCATAAGAGTCCCGACAACAACCGAATAGGAAATTAGATCCCCAATAGCTTTAGAAGTATTATTTATATGTTCGCTCATTTAGCATTTCCATGCACGTAAAGATTTATTAATGCGGCTATCTGGGTCTTTAGCAGTTTTTTCAGAAGTAAGCTTCTTTTTCATTCCGCTCATTCTTGCGCAAAAAGATTTTTTACGGCTTCCGCCTTCGGGTTGAGGGGCTTTCAAATTCATTCCCTCTTTCTTAGCGGAAGCTCGGCCTTTAGCATTTAAACCGCCATTAGGGTTTTTGCCTTCTTTGCGTTGCCATGCAGGGGTCTTAGCCATATTACGCCATCGCTTCCTGACAGACTACGTTAATCTGAGTAACAGTAGAAGTATTAGTAGTAATTGCAACCGTTAGAATATCCGCTACGTTACCTTTAATGTTTGTTAAAACAGGGAAGAAATTAGATAAGTCTAGTTGTTGCAAAGCATTATTAGGGGTAGAAAACGCATATACAACCTCGCCCCCAGTTAACCCAGTAGAAGACAAATCAACTTCAGCAAATGAATTATATGAACCTAAAGTACTCATTGCTTTAAAGTTTGCGGCTTGCAAAGATGTTTGGTTTGTCGGTGTACTTGCAATTAACTCAACCAAAGCTGTAGCGCTAGTATTAATTAGCAATGTTTGCGGTAGCAGTTGCCCACGATCAATTAAACCAATTTGATAGCTATTACCAGATACAGGGGGGTTAGCCAAAGGGTTTCCAGTAACTATGTCTCCAAACGTAATAGCCGAAGTTGTGTTGCTTGTAATGCGGCCCGTATATGGTGATGTTACTACCGCAGCGCCTTGTGTGTATACGCCAGGAGATGTATTAGCAAAATAGATTGTTGCGCCTGTTGTGGTTGATCCTACAGAAACGCTATATGTTCCATTGTATGCAGTTGATGTTGCGCCCGAAATAGTAATAACGTTACCTGTTGACAGATTATGTGCCGCAGCAAAACCTAATACCGCTGGAAATTGAGTTACACCCCCAATAATCGTTGCAGAACCTACCGCAGCACTAGTCAATGAAGGTAATGAAGCTTGATAATAAACTGATTTGCCCGCCCACTGATTTGTGCCCCAATATGTTCCTGTTGGGTTTGAAGTAGCTGTAGCACCATTTACTAGCTGAATTGGTAAAACCATAGTAGTGGTTGATGGTACAGATTGAATCAAATACGTTTGCGCTGTATAAACTGTAGTTGCCGTTAAAGTCCCAGTACCAGTAGTTTGTGCAGTGCTTACAGAATAGGTACCAATACCGCCTGGAGCATATGAAGTATACGTACCAGCAGCTTGCGCTGTAAACGCTTTATTAACAGTAATTGTTGCACCGTTAACTGCCGTAATATAAGTACTAGAAGGGACGCCCGTACCAGCAAATAGTTGACCCACTGCAAACGATGTGCCGGCGGCAAGAGTAACCACGCTAGAACCAATTGCGCCGCCACTAGCATATGCCTGTGAACCTACCGCAGAACTTGTAGCTGTTAATTGAGCAACAATAGTAGGTGCGCCAGTAACTCCTGTACCAGATAAAGTCATGCCTGGTTGTAGAGCACCTGTAGCAACTGCTGTAGTTACTGTTAAAGTTGTGCTAGAAAAAGCGTAGTTACTAGTAGCTACTGTAGCTACTTGACTAAACGAGCTTAAAGTTACATATTGAGCTGGGCTATTAGCATTAGCTGGGTTAGTTACTGCATAGCCGTGAGCAGAACCAAAAGTTAATAAAGACTGGCCACCATTAGCCTGTCCAACCACAGAAGAAATAGATGGAGTTGCAGCGCTAATAGTTAACGTTTGGGCAGAGCCACCAGTACAAGCGGCATTAGTTTGGTCAAAAATATCTGCGCCAACTGCTCTCATGCGGAAAGACATTGCTGGATAACGTATAGAAGAAGCTGCTAGTGTGCGGTTTTGCGATGCAGCGTAGTTACCATAAGAATAAGTAAAACCACGTTGTTTATCAATACCGCCTTCAATCAACACTGAAACACCGTAGTGAGTCATTAAAGATTGTGCAGAACTTCCGTTATCACGTTGTTCGTAGCGAACAGGTAGATTACCAGTACGGCTCCAAGGTTTAACTTGTGATGTACCTAAAACAGTTCCATTACCTGTGCCAACTTGATGCAGCACCCAAGGCTCGCCATTAATGACTACGCCAAAACGTAATGCACCCGCACCATACCAAGCATACTCCATCCAAATCATCTGGACTTTAGTCCAGTCAAGAGCGTTAATAATATTTTTGTTACCATTCCAAGATTCCATTGGGAATACTTGATCTGTTGGCACGCTTCCAGAATCAGAACGGATTACACAATACATTGAATATGGGTTTTGCGTATATCCGGCGCCCGTTTGCATAAAGAAAATGCCGTTGGAATCATCAAATATACCAACACGTTGTGTTTGACCACTAACAGACGAGCCAAAGTTTACGTTAGAAGCCATGTAAAAAGTTTTGCCGGGCTGGTAACGATGGTAAGGACGTGATTGACGAATTGTAATATCGCCAGGAGTATTACCACCACCGATGTTCATCGATACCCCACCTAGACCAGGGTTTTGAGCAATATAAGCTTGGCCCGATATATTTTGGATAAAGTTTTCCCAACGCAAAGGTTGAACGCCATATTCAAAGTCGGCATCGTAAATATTTTGAGATTGTGAAACTTTGAGCTTACCTACAACGTCACGTAAACGCTGTGGAGCAATAAATTGAGCAGCGCCATCAATACCTGTTAATGGAGTAGACGCTGTTTGAGTACCCATAGCACCTGTTTGGGTGTTGGGGGAAAAGAAATTTAATAACGACCATGCACCTGACATAATATCTCCTTAAATTTTAAAAAGGGGTACCGAAGTACCCCATCGGATTATTAGTCAAAGTTACCATAAGGGTAAGTTGTGCTATTACCAATATTTGTATCAGGTTGGATATAGCTAACAATAATATTAAACTTACCAGCATTAGGCGTTGTTAAAGCAGAACTCAAAATTTGCAAGTTAACAACAATTTGGCTAAACCATGTAGGCTGTTGGCCAGGCTGAATATTTTGTACGTCTTGCAAAGTTGCTACTGCATTAGCGTATTGAGTTGCGCTAAATGTTGCGCTTGAACGACCAACTGTTGTACCAGTAGAAGCAATACTGCAATATGAAGCACCAGCAGCAGAAGTTACAAAACCGTTAGAAATAAATGCCAAAGTGCCAGTGGCTGCGTTTGAACCGTCAGTTGGGTTAACAACTAAGTCAAGCTCAACAGATTTAAGGTATGAACCTTGTGGGATCAAAAATACTGCGCCACGGTAAGTTGTACCAGAAGCATCAGCAGTTGGTTGAGTAGCGGCAACAGTTGGGCCAGTAGCACTATAAGCGCCAGCTTGAGCTGTGTAGATAGTAGCTAGTTGGTTAGGAATGTTGTTAGATGTTACATACTGTGTAGAAGCGCCGCCGTAACCAGCTTGACCAGGAGTGGTTTTAGAAAAGTCTAATAAACAAACTTGTGTTAGTAGGGTATAACCTACGTCACGTTGTGGGCCAAAACGTTGATCACCAGACAGAATTGGACCTTCAAATGTACTACGTCCCATAATGGACTCCTTATGCAAAAGAGCTTATCCCAATCGTTGCATCGTCTGCTGGGGCAGTGGCGGAATAAGCAAATCACCCAGATGTTGTATTTATACATCACAATTTATTTGTGTGCAAGTAGTTTGTGTAAAATCAAACTATGAAAAAACAAACTAAACCACCCAAAATCCTTGTATCTCAAGAATCCCAAGACTATTTCTTTAAAGCCGTAAAGCTTTATGAAGCTGGAGATATGCAGGGGGCCGCCAATACTTGCGAAATAGCCATAAAACTTAGCCCAAATCATTCTGATGCCTTGCATTTATTGGGGGTAATTCTAGCTGGGGCTAAACAATATATTGCTGCTTTAGGGTTTTTTAACGAGTCTATTAAGTTAAATCCTGTTAATTTTGTTGCTTATAACAACCGGGCTAACTTATTTCAAGCCCTAAAACAATCAGAATTGGCTATAGATGACTTTGACAAAGCTATTGAACTAAACCCCAATTACGCTGAAGCTTACTATAACAAAGGTATTGTTATGGGTAGTTTGCACAAGATTGAAGAAGAAATCGCCCTTTACGATAAAACTTTAGCCCTACAACCAAAATTTCCAGAAGCTTACAATAACAAAGGCATTGCTTTACAAAAACTTCACAGAATGGAAGATACGCTAAGTTGCTATCAAGCCGGAATAAACCAAAACCCTAAATATGTTGAAGCTTTTTATAACAACCGTGGGTTAGTATTGCAAAACCTTATGCGGGTTGAAGAAGCTTTAGAGGACTACAACAAAGCTATTGAAATAAAGCCAGACCTAGAAGATGCTCGGTTTAATCGGTCTTTATGTCTATTATTACTGGGTAAGTATGATACCGCTTGGGAAGAGCATGAGTGGCGTTGGAAAAGGACTGTATACCCTCGGCGTATTCACGAAAAGCTATGGCTAGGTAAAGAAGATATTAAAGGCAAAGTTCTTTTTATCCATGGTGAGCAAGGTCTTGGAGATATGTTGCAGTTTTGCCGTTATGCTAAATTAGCTAAAGCGCTAGGGGCTACTATTGTTCTTGGAATAGAAAAACCTTTGCTTGAACTTGTCTCGTACGCTTTAGAGGACTGCGTTGACTTGCTTGTTACTCCAGGGGATAAGACCCCCTATTTTGACTTCCAAGTACCTATTATGAGTTTACCGTTAGCATTTGGTACAACTAGCTTAGACCTAATACCTAATGAACCTTATTTAAAAGCAGACCCTACTAAAGTTACATACTGGGAGCATAAACTTGGCCCAAAGAAAAAGAAACGAGTCGGCGTAGTTTGGTCAGGTGGCTATAGGCCAGACCAGCCAGAAGTGTGGGCTGTAAATGAACGTCGTAATATTTCGCTAGATAAGTTAGGCCCTCTATTTGATGTAGATGTTGAATTTTATTCGCTACAAAAAGGTGACCCTGCGGAAACCGAGCTGGCTAGTTCTCAGTATAAAGATAGATTAATTAACTACACAGCCGAGCTTAAAAATTTTAGCGACACTGCAGCGCTTATTGAATGTCTTGATTTAGTTATTTGTGTTGATACATCTACCTGCCATCTTGCTGCAGCTATGGGAAAACAGACTTGGATGCTTAATCGTTTTGATACTTGTTGGCGTTGGCTTATTGATCGTAATGATAGCCCTTGGTACCCAACCTTAACGCAGTTCCGGCAACCAAAACTAGGTGATTGGGGTAGTGTTGTAGAAGCAGTTAAAAAATATTTAGCTGTCCTATAAAAGCAAAGCCCCGCCTTGTGAGCGGGGCCTGCACCAAGTAGTCGAAACCGCTTGGGGGGTTAGTTCTTAGTAAGAACCGTAGATTCCTAGTGGATCAGACCAACCGAAGCTGTAACGCTCACGAGACTTGTAACGAACGTTACCTGTGTCGAAATCACCATCCATAGAATTCTGGAGTGGTGTACGCTCAAAGTGCTTCAAACCATTAGGTACATCAGTTGTCAAGAACCAAGCATTAGTTGCGGTCAAGAAGTGGTTAATTGTGTAACCTTCTGGAACTGCACCATTGTTCTTAATTGCATTGATGTCGTTGTTGTTAGTACCAACACGCAGTTCTGTTTCGAGCAAACGAGTTGCAACGAATTGTAGTGCAGGTGGAACGATCAACTTACGTGGCTTAGCAGCGATTAACAGACCACGCTCATCAGTCCAAGCAGCGATTTGAATAACGGCATTTTCCAACGCAGTTTCGTTCAAGTCAGCAGGAGTAGATGGGGCATTGCTGTTAGTACCGCCGTTAACCAATGGGTGTGAAGCGTTGAGTAGTGATACGCCATCGCCACCGGTATAAGCGGCGTTAAATGCGTTGTTCAATACTGCAGCAGCTTTAACCTGTTTGGTATAAGCCATAGCACGAGCTAGACCTTTAGTATAGCGAGCTGATAAAGAATCGTAGAGGTTATCTTCGATAGCTTCTTCAGTCAAGCTAAAGCCAAGGGCGATAGTTTCGTGGTTGTAGCGAGCTGTCCATGCTTCTTGTGCATTATCGTAAGCGATGGCTTGGCCTTCGTTTTTGACTGGTGCAGCAGAAAAGCCTGACAGTTTTGTTTCTTCTTCAAAAGAACGCTCAGAGGTCTCTGTTTCGTAGATCTCTTTGTGTTCTTCACCGTAGCGAGCATACTCTAATCCGAACAATGCGTTCAAACCTGGGAGCAACTCTTTCAATAGTTGTGCACGTGAAATAGCCATTTAAAAGCTCCTTAGATTAAAGTGATACAGCCTGGCCAGCAGTATTGTAGTACTCGTGGATACCGAAGTTGAACTTAACGATCGCTTCCGGATATTGAGTAAATACTAATGTGCTAGATGCAGGGATTGTCATTGCGGTTGATGTGGTGCCAGTTGGGCTGTTTACAGTTACTTGTAAGTAGTTCAAAAGAACGGTAGTTGCACCAGCGGCTGCTGCTGTACTTACCCAAGAACCTGTACCAACATACTGACCATTAGCTGCTAAATAACCAACTTCTGTACCAACTGGTAATGCTGAAGGAATAGCAGAAGTAGTCAAAGTAACGGTTGAACCGGTACCAGCAGACGAAGTAAATGTAGCAGTAGTAGAAGTAGCAGTATCAGGGACTAATTGAACAATACGGAATGGTAAAGATGCTGTATTAGCTACAGTACCAATATACATTGCGTTTAGCGAGTCACCAGTGTTAACGTTACCAGCTTGATCTGAACCAGCTACGTTTTGACCAATCATTGCAGTTGCATAAGAACCAATTGCAGAACTACCAGCAGTAGTAACAGCAGCGGCTTTAAACAAAACATCTGGATCATCAGCAACAATAGCAACGCCATCACCAGCTAGTGTACTTGCTGGCCAGTATTGGCTATAGCGTTTTTGTTTAGTAATAGGGTCGGTGTAAGAACAACCCAAGAAAACACCAATAGTACCATTAGCGGCAGCGCCAGTAACAGCAGAAGCACCGGTAGTGACTGTTGAACGTGTAATAAAACCACGGGAAATACCAACTACATCGCCATAAAAAATATTAGTGCCGAAGTTGTACTGGATAGGAATACTGCGTGTAGATCCAGAAAAAACTTGACCACCAATAAGATTAATAGGCTTTAGGCCGTAAGGGGCCGAAATTGTAGGATAAGCCATTTAAATCTCCTAATTAAATTTAATTACCTTTACCAAAACTAGATGTCGATTTACCTTCTTTAAAGATAGGCATGCGTGCATCGCTTTGGCGCATTAAATTATTGTCTACAGCTTCCGCCTGTTGTCGTGTCATATCAGCATAATAAGCCTGCTGCTGTTCTACAAATTCAGTTGGAGTTTTGCAAAGCAATAACCCGCCGATCTCAATGTTGTCTTTAAAACGTCCATCAGGATCAACTAGCAGTTTAAATTTGGGTTGTTCTTCGATACGTACAGGTTCCCATCCTTCTCTGAGTTTGGCAGATAAATTTCTTGGGTCTGGTTGGTTTAGCATCGAAACACGAATCCAACGATACGAATAACCGGCTTCTTTATCAGGTTCTGGAAGAAGCTCTGGTGGTCGCCATGCTTTAGGGCGCTCAGTCAGTTCACGGTTGTCTAATTCACGAGTAATTCTTGATGCAGCTTTAGTTGTAGCCATTATTGATTCTCCAATTTTTGTTGCTCACGAGCGTATTGCTCAGGGGTTAAACCTAACTTTTTAAGAAGCGCCATTTGTGACGTTTTCAGTTTGACCTGTTTAGAGGACGTGCTTCGTGTCGCAGGGGCAACTATGCTAGTCGGTTTCGCTTTTGGAACAGGTTTTTGAGTCTCTTCTTGGGCGTCGGCGTTGTCTTCCAAAGTATCAAAGTACTCTGGGAACTTCTTGCGCATAGTTTGATCTATCCGTTTGAAGTATTGATTGGAGCCTACAATAGATGAACCATACTCATCAATTAACTCTTCGTGGATTCCAACAGCAAAACTAGACATGGCTTTTTTGGTGCCATACCAAGGATTTTCATCCAACCAAGTTTGAGTTTTTGGGTCAACCTTGGGCTGTTTTTCTTCCACCTGTTGCATTTGTACATCATTTTGAAACTCTTGTAAAGCACTAGGCTTAAACTGTTTGGATTGCTGTAACCGATACGAAGCCTCGTTTAACTTTGTTTGTGCGTCAACAATAGCGTTTGAGTCACCAGATTCAAGAGCTTCTTTATAGTCACGTTGTGCATTTTGCAACTCTAATCCTGCAGAGTTTTGCACCGTTTCCATATAGGTTTTCTCGCCCGAGGTGTACATATCCCGTAGCTTTTTGTTATCTTCAAGGGCTTTTTTAGCTAAATTAATAGCTTCATGGCGCTCTCTTTCAGCAGCTTCTTTAGCCCTACGCTCATCATTCCAAACCTTTTTGTACTGTAAAAGGCGTTCTTTTTGGGCTTTTGGGTCTAATTCTTCGTTTTCTTCGTCAGCTTCTTCCAGTTTTTTAACAATTTCTTTAGGCATTGGAGCCTTATTGCGGTCTACTGGAGGGGTATCGTCTTCAATCTCAAACGTAAATTCTTCGTCTGGAGTAGTTGTTTTTACCTCAATTTTGGCTTGTTCGGCCTCAATTTCATCGGGAAACTTATATTGTTCTGCCATTTATATCTCCTAGTTAGCACGTTTAATGCCACGTGGGTCCTGAACTACGGCTTCCACAGAGTCATCATTAATCATACGAAATTCACGGCCATGAATAAGCAGTCTTGTACCAGAGTTTGGTCTGACTAATACAAAATCACCCTGTTTACACCATGGTCCTGATGGAAAGCGGTCTTTGTCTGAATAACAGTCTGGCCCTAGCGCTACTACAAATAGGACTGTTGCTAATCTTTCTTCAAAGTTAATTGCGGCATCAGTTTTGATGATCCCACTTTCATAAGCCTCTTCTACTTCTGGAACTGCGCACATAATGCGGTAGCCAGATGGGGTTGGGACTTGTTTCGCTTTTTCTTCGTTACTTGCTTCTAGGTTTACTACTCCTACTACTTGAGGATTATCGGGGTTTGAGCCGATAAGGATTTCACTCATCTGAGTTCTCCAGTTTGTCTTTAAGGTCTAATGCGTATCCACGTGCAATTAGCAGACCTCGAATCTCGCCACACGCTTTTTTGTAGTCTTCGATCTTTTCCATATTTCCTGTTACTACAGATTGCTGGATCTGATCTACTTTGTCATCAATTTGCTTTACGATCACTTCTAGGGCGTTCATTCGTTACCTTTTGGGGTATTGTTTTTAGCTTGATTAGCTTGCACTTGAAGTTGGTCTTGTGCTTGCTTATGATTCACAATAGCTTGTGATGCTTGTAGCGCCATCTGATCTTTTGACTTTGCTACATCTACTCCTATCCGTAAGCCGTCACTATGCTGTTTTGCAGCAAGGTTAGCCTTATCGGTTTGGACTTTTGCGCCAATCTGCATACCAGCGATCTTTTCTTGAGACATGATACGTAAACGTTCCAAGGATATTTGATCTGCTTTTGCAGCGGCGTCGGCGGCGATCTTCTTCTGTTTGAGTTGAACATCTTGCGCCTTAATTTGTAATTCTTGTTGTTGCATTTGAACAATCGGGTCTTGCTGTGCTTGTTGGGCTTGCTGCGCAGCCATCTGAGTCTTATCTCTTTGCAAAATAACCTGTGAAGCTTTGGAAGCTAATTGAGAGATACGTACTTCCATAGACGGAGGCATTGACTTATCTTCGTCATCATCGCTTGGGTGGAATGGCAACTCGGTACCCATTTGTTCTTCCATTTGTTTACGATACTCAAACGCAATGTGCTCGTTAATATGTGCTTGCATAGCAGCCATCATCGCCTGTGCTTGTGGATTCTGGCCTAGTAACTGAGCGATCTTAGGATCTTGCATTGCTGAGCGGTGAGTAATAATGTGCGCTTCATGGTCTTGGTACAAAAATGCTTGAACCGGTTTCATCATCAGAATGTTTTGATTCTCAGTTACAGGGTCTGTTGGTTTTTTATCCTCAGGTAGCTGTACTAACTTTTGCGCATTCTTAATTCCTAAAACCTGCAACATTTGCCTATGAAGGTAGGGCATGTTATATAACTGAGGTGCGCCTTGGGCTAACTGCATAACCGCTTGATACTGCACAACTTTTTGGCTCATTGTTGCAGCATTAGGGTCTGACACAGGAATGACGTCGCAGTGGTCGTAGTCGGCTCGCTTAGCTTTGCGGTTTCCAATCTCTGGCTCGTAGTCATAATCTTCCGGTGTATCGTCACGAATTATGTCACGCAACAAACAAAGCTCTTTCTTTAACGAGTAATGGATGCGGGCCTGTATTGCGGACATAATCTTTAGGGTACGCTCTAGAATTGCCAGCGTTGTACCAACAGGAGCTTGGCTCGACATGTCAGATACTTGTAAGTCGGCTGCTGAAGCAAAACGACGTCCTTCTTCAATAATTTTATCTAGGAGACCTGCAAGAACCATTGAGGGCTCTTTGTAAGGCAAGGGAACAATATTGTCCCGTATGGTCCCGGACGGCACGTCCACATCTCTAAACTCACCGGGCGCAATGGGGGTGTCGTCTCCTTTAGTACGCAAGCCACGGGTCTTGAAGCCACCTGGCAAGTTTGAAAGCGACCCAGCGTCAACGAGTTGGCGGAGAATGGAAGTACCTGATTTAGCAAATGAACCGATAAGATGAATAAGGCCAAAACAATAGAAGCCAAAACCGGGAATGTAACCATAGTGAACAAAGTGCGCACGTTTTTGTTTAGTCTCATCATCTTCTTTCCAGTTACGACGGATAGCCAATACGGTCTGCGAAGTCTTCTCAATAGTAACAATATATGGAAGCGCAATACCTGTAGGTTCATCGTCTTTGTCTAGATCTTCATAACCTTCTAGGTCAAGATCAACTTGCATCTCAATAATCTTATAGCGATCGTCGGTGGATGCTCTAAAGCCCATCTTTTCAGCAATTTTCTTTTCTACTTCATCAAATGCGTCAACAGGCTCGGGTAAGTCTACGTCACACCAAAAGCCGCCTACTTGCAACTTGCGAACTTCATTTTTGGTCTTACGCATAATATGGGATACACGGGGAGAAGACTCTAAGCTAGAAGCACCATAAGGTACAACTAAATCTTCTGCTGGAACGAACATACTTACTTGACGGTTTAAGTTTGGGTCAAAATAAATCTTCTTAAACGCATTGCCGGATAAGCCTAAACCCCATAACATTCTTTCTGTCTCAGGGCGATACTCTTCCATTTTCTCTACTAGCTGATAGTTCATGTCGTCTTGGACACGCTCGGCGGCATCTTTTTTATCTTGGGTCTCTTTGCCAATAATAGTTGTTTTGACAGGGCCATGCGCTGGGAAGATCTCCATAATCGTTTCTGCTTGAAACTTAACTAAAGTCTCCGCTAAGAGTGGGTGATATACACCACAAGCACCAGGCCAAGGCTCAGTACGTTCTTCAATCTTCATACCTAATAGTTGCAAGCCATCCACATATGTCTGCATCCAGTCTTTGCGGGAAGAGATATCCTCATCAAGATCACCTAATAAATCACTAGCCAATTCTTGCAGGTCGTCGGCGCCCATAAACTCGGCAAGGTTTGCACTAAAGTCTTCACCAGATTTAGCACCAGGTTCAATATGAATACTTACGGGCCCTGTGTTAATGTCAACGGCTTCTGGGTCTTCAATACTAATTTCTAGAGGCTCTTCTTCCTCTGCCGCTTGATCCATGCCCAGTGGGGCTGCATATAAACCTTTTTCCATTGCCATAATCTTTTACCTATACGTTGTAGTAACCCTGATGTCTTTTTGACTTAAACCCTTGTGGCTCGTCTTCGTAGTCAGACTCTAGATTAACAAAGCCCCCACGACGAAAACGTAATAATGCTTGTGTCATCGAGTCCACTAAGTCGTCATGCTCGCCCGATGGAAAACTTGCTACTTCTTCTACTAATTCATCTGCCCATGCAGTATTGGGCACCCATACTCTACCCGAAGCAAACATATCTGCTACTGCATTAAGTCTAGCTATTTTATCGTTACCTTTGCTTGGGACATACTCTTGGACTGGAATACCCATTGCTCGTAGCTCAAATACTAATGGCGCACCCGAAGCTTTAGCCTCAACAATAAGCGAATCTGGTTCCCATTCTTTGTAATCTTCAAAAGCTTTTTGCTTTAGTTCCGGAAATTCCATGCGCTTCTTGAAGGAGTTTAACAGAATAATGTTTGAAACATCGACTCCACGGTCGTTTGGCTGGTAAAATACCCCCCAAGTAGTACAAGCACAGTAGTCTGAACGTTGGGTTTTTAAAAATGCCGTATCCCAGCTCTGAATAGTAAATTCGCAGTACGGCGGGTGGTCTCCTTCCCAAATCTTCCACCATTCTCGTTTCACAATAGCTGAGACATCTGAGGTTGGCTGCTGCATGTACTGCGCCATCCACTTACCGTTAGGTAATTCATTTTTTAACGCTAATAACTCCGTTAATTTCCAAAAAGCAGGCCAAAGTGGCTGTTCGTCGTCTAAAATTGCAGGGAATTCAATAACTTCCCACTGTTCCCCCGAGCGCTGCATTGCAGATTTGACTACCTGACCCGTCAGGTCTTTTTTGGACCATCGTGTCATCACTATAATAATCGAACCACCTGGTTGTAGACGTTGACGAGGGCCAGATGTATACCACTCATAGGTTTTATCGTACACATCGGGGTTATTTTCAGCTAGAGCGGCTTCTTGTTCTGAGTGTGGGTCGTCGATAATGAGGATGTCAGCTCCCTTACCCGTAACAGCGCCCCCAACACCAATCGCAAAATAGTCACCACCTTTGTTTGTGGCCCAACGTCCTGCGGCCTTAGAGTCGCTTTGTAGCCCGACACCAGGGAAGATGGACTTATATACGTCTGAGTCCACCAAGTTACGAACCTTACGTCCAAATCCAACGGCAAGTTCAGCAGTATGTGATGTTTGGATGACCTTTTTCTTCGGGAATTTTCCCAAGAACCAAGCAGGAAGTAAATACGACGCAAATTCTGATTTAGTGTGCCTAGGAGGCATGTTAATAATAAGTCTTTTAATTTCACCGTTTGCTACCCTTTCAAATGCGTTGGCCATCTCGCTATGATGTTCTCCATCAATAAAATCAGGCCATACTTTGTGTACAAAATCCATAAACTTGTCTTGGCAATTCTCTTTACTCTTGGCATCCACCGTCTCTTCTAGCTCAGAGAGCAATAACCGAAGCTGCGCCGGGGTCATGTTGGGGAGATTTTGCTCTAAAGCTTTTAACTCACTCGGCGTTAACTGTTTTGACGTCATTATCTAGTGAGTTTGTGAGTTTTTTGGACTTAGGAGTAACATCTATAGTGTTCATCTCCATGAGTTGTTTGATTCTTTCTCTAATAGCATCTTGCAATTCAGCGCTATTTTTATGAGTAATCGTAATTTCTTGGTGGTCGGTGAAGAGATCTGAGGCTTTTCCTATTAATTCCACGGCTTTAATGGCAATTTTTTGGTCGTCATCTTGGCTCATCTCTAATAAACGGTTGATTGCAATGTTCCGAAGCTGAATTTTATCGGCAATAACCTGCTGATCGTAGTGTGAAATGTACCCGCCAAGCGCTAAGGCTACTCCTGGTTTAGACGCAGCCTCTTCTTGTTCTTTTTTAGCAGCTAAATTAGGGGGTACGCCGTCAATCTGATCAAATAGCGCTAAGGCTTCTTGTCTCTCTTCTTCAGTTGATTCGCCAAGATCAGCATCTAGCTCTTTTAATAGCATAGCGGTATTGGCTTTAGCACGCAGTTTATCTGAATGCGGTATGTCTTTGTTGTTCTTGATCCGTTTGGGCTCAGGATATTCGTTTGTAGGTTCTACATTTACCGGCATTGTTTGAATACGGGTTGGTTGTAATTACCCAGAGTGTATCAGCTTTTCATTGTGGTGGTGTACTCTATGGCAGTTTGCGCATAATACGATACACTTTTGAAGTTCTTCCATCGCTGCAGCAAAACGCCCATTGCTAACTAAATTACTAATAATATTTTCTTTTTTGCTCGGGTCTACGTGGTGAAAGTCTAGTGCCGCTGGGTGGTTAAAGCCACATTTTGTACATTTAAGTGTGAGTTTAAACGTATCCCAACGAGCTTTTCCTGTTGCTCTACTTAGTTTACTTGAGGCTAATACTTTTTCTTTGTTGGCTAAATAATACTTACGGCTCTGTTGCTTGTGATACGCTTTTCTTACGTTCTCGTCTTTGTATGGCATTGGGATCGACCTTATATTTCCAGTAACACGCATTTTTAAAAGACCACGGATTACCAGGAGTATACATTTTAAATCCCGCATTGATAAGAGAATTTGCGCTTGCAGGATTATTTGTTGTGTCCGTAATACACCAATTCCAACCAAGTCGTTTTGCTTGTGACAAACGGGCTTTTATAAGTCGAAGCTGGATGCCGTGCCCTTGAAATTTATCGGATACACCTGCTCTACATAAGTAACCTGTATCTGTCCATTTGGTTGATCTCACCATACCCGCAAAACCAACAGGCTTCCCGCACTCGGCATACGCAACCCACCAATGACCCCGCTCCGGTTTGTAAGGGACGTCCTCGGGTAGTATCTGTCTTTGCAAAAACATTAGTAGATTTACCATAGCCGGATTTCTGATGTCTACTTTTTTTACCGTGAACTTCATTGGGGACCCCTTTCTTAGTCATAAACTATTATACCTTTAGGGTTTAAAAACTTCGCTAAAACGTAACTCATAGGTTACAAATATGGGGTTTTTTGTATAATATACGATACATTTTTATTAAAGTTTCATGCACTTGATGACCTATGTTTGCACAGGTTTTTCTTTTAGAATCATATAGTTACAGCGTTATTTTTTTGAGGTGTTGTCCGAAATTTGTATAAAATTTTATACGCCTACGGGGGTGTGGGAGGTAAAGTTTTATGGGGGATACCTTTCTCTAGTAACGTACGCTCTTTGTTGTATATAAACACATTAAGG
>Ga0208255_100034_pt1 | contig 21918 bp, 40 predicted proteins | sample CryBogCBH06Jun08_FD_184600 | JGI IMG/M metagenome (GOLD analysis project Ga0208255, IMG submission 184600) | Freshwater microbial communities from Crystal Bog, Wisconsin, USA - CBH06Jun08 (SPAdes) | ecosystem: Environmental > Aquatic > Freshwater > Lake | place: Crystal Bog, Wisconsin, USA... | reverse complement strand
CCTACTTCAAATATATTTACACTTCCTTTGATTCCACCTTTGGGGTCAACAACCTTAAGATGACAACTCTCGTCAAAACAATCTTCTATTTCCTCATTAGTTAACCCTACCCATTCTTTAGTTTGTGGTTTGGTGTAAAGAGGCAAACAATCATCCCACGCTTTTGTTGCGTAATAAATATTTTCTCCGTTTTCTTTTCTAAACCACGCCACAGGCTCATCTTGTTCTGGAGGCTCCCAAAACTCACATTCACATACATATCTATCTTCACTATGACTAGCATTACGGACAAATCCATGTGGTGCGTCTGGGTGTGTTTTGCATTTAGGCTCATTCTGCTCTTGCTTCTCTGCCTGTGCAATAGCTTGGCGTAATTCCTCTGCTTTCATTTTTGACAAGCAACTTGCTTCATACATACTTGAGGCTAATGCGCCAACACTTTGGTCATAATCATACCAACTTGCTATTTCTTCAAACGCCTCAAGAGCTTGTTTCATTACTTCTTTATTCATGTGTTAAGCCCTTTAATCTTAGATTCAATACGTCTTGCATCAAGTAATAGCTGGTCGTGGTTATAGTCAGGATCGCCTCTGTATGTGCCGAAGATACCAAAGATATCCTCATCGGTCAGACTTACCCATTCTTGTTTAGCCTTATGGTATCCCTTGCTAAATCCTTCAGCAAATGCCAAATCATCTCTTACACGGTTTTCAGCCCACTTCTGCATCTTTTCCTCAAAAGTAGGCACTTGTTTAATCTTTTGCTCACGCTCAATACGCTCGAACTCCTCATCTTCTGGCGTCTTCATTTGCGCTCCCTGAATCCCGGGCATCGCTGTAGCATGAACACGAACTGCCTAGGTACATGGTCTTTAGGGTTTGTACTAACCTTAGCCTTGATAGCGTTGGAGCACTGCCACCCACTGCTTGACTTTCCTATGTGAGCGCATTCAACGCACATAATCATGTCCAGTTCCTCTCGATCACGTTTAAGCAGGGTATCTATCAACTCGTCGCAGTTACGCAGTTTGGCGAAGGTTTGGTGCCTTTTAGACGCCCTCTCGATCTCCTCGTCCGTCATCGCATCCATTGCCAGTTCATTTGCGACCATTTTCTTCCTCATTGTGTATATCCCCCAATATGTAGATTGTCCACCCACATATTACGAGGAAAATAAGACAAGCCAATCCTGCATACATCATTGATAATAAAGTACTCATCATTTAAGTTTCCTTAAATGCAGAATAATCTCAACTACATCTTTGAAGTTGTTGCCAGTCATCTCGTTGATGGATTCAACTGCGGCCCTGAGTCCCTGCTGATAGCCATCCTTCCACTGCTCAAGTGGATCTAGTTGGCGCTCAATCTTTGCTATCTCTGCTTTGATTTCATCTTGTGTCATTTGGATCTCCTGATGCCCCCGAAGGGGCTTTGGTTTAACGGCTTGTTACTTTGACTGAGAATACTGCGGACACTTTTGTGTGCTTGAGTACAGCCTCGTCAGGAATACCGAACTCTTCTGCGAGAGCTTTCCAATCTGTAACCTTACGGTTTGACTCAATGTATGTAGCTTTGAAGAGATCGCCCTCAATAACTTTTGCGCCACCGAGTGATGCGCTGTCTTTGATCTGGTCTTTGATTGCGTCAGCCTTGGCTGTAAGCTCTGCAATACGTGCGAGTAACTCGCCGAGTGTGTCTACTGAAGAGAGGGGGATGTTTGCGTTTGTCATTTCATTTTCCTTTTAAAGTTAAGTATCGGTAACCGATACGCGTATCTTAACTTAAAGTTAATGCTTAAACCGTCCAAATACAAAATAAATGTTAGGACAAACCCTAATAACGTAAAAATACTTGCATTAAGTTGGCAATCGTGTTGTTCAAAGCAGACAATTCGTCCATCTTTTTAACCTTCCACATATGCTGACGCCCGTGGATACCGTTATGGCTTCCCTGATGGCAGTCCTTACACAGAGGGATGCATGTATAGGTTTGACCTTGCTTGATATGGTGGGCGTCACTGGGTCCTGCCTGCTCACACACTACGCAGGGAAAAGTCTTAATCATCCCCAGGTAATCACGCTCAGCCTTGGTTAGCTTGCTGTTCATAGGGTTACCTTGTCTAACATCCTATTGCTACTCTCTTGGCTTCTCCACACGGCGATCCGCTCCTGAGCCGCTATCATCATCCACCTCAGCCGTTCCTCGTTCTCTACGGCCTCTTTAAGGGCTTGCAAATGGGCTTCGTATTCAGGACTGCTATATGCCTCCCTCTCTTGCGTGACGGCCGTCTTATGCCCCATACGCTCAGCCTCAATCATCAGTTGAGCCTTGAGGGTCTTACGGAACTCCTCCATGTAGATACGCTCTGACTTGGCTTTGGCGTAGGGCTTACTCTGGTCAATCAGGAAGTCAACAGCCTCTTGCGGGTCAATCTCTTTTAGCTTTTTCATTGGTTGTTCTCCGTTCTTAGCTCTTCTTTTCTGTGTTGTACGCAGGCTTTACCGCAGTACTCATCCCAATCCTTTTGTGTTGTAACAGTTGGACCGCATCTGGTTACATAGTGATAATTGCCATCATAAAAACGATATACCTTACACCCGTCAAATTCTTGGACAACTTGCATCTTTTGCATTTCAGCAATTTGTTCAGAGGATGGGGCAAACCTACTTAAAAATAAAATTAAGGCGAAAGCACCTAAAAATATAAATACCACACCAAGCAATACTGACAATGATGCGTTATGTTTTTCAATAAATGTTTTGTTTGTTGACACATATTTATTGTCTGGGGACTGTATAAATATTTTTTCTGGATTTACATAACCAAATGTATATCGGTCTTGTTTATTCATCTTATCTTCCTGTAAACGGTCCCCTCAGCCATCAAGCTTGGATACTTCTCGTGATCCATCGCTCCCGGTCTACCAGTAAATGCTTTTAATTCTTTACCGTCATATGTACCGCTTAAACGATTGATCTTTTCAACTCGTGGTGCGTGACGCTTGACCATGCCCATAGACAAATACTTTTCCTCTCCTTTGGGTGTGATGATTAATGGTGAATAAAAATTAACTGTCTCACCACGCCTTATGTATCCATCGCTGAGTAGCGGTGTAATGATGAATTCTTCAAGCCTAAGAATAGATTCGGTGTAGTTGATTTCTTTTTTTAACTCTTGCGCTGTTACGCTTGATTTATTAATTCGCTCAAGTGCTTGATGAATCTTGCTACCCGAAGTGTATTTACTGATCATTCTGTTCTATCTCCACAATTAAAGATCCTGGCTTTATTCCTTCAACCCAATCTATTTCAATTGGCCTAAAGAACTTATCGTTAACTTGTAATGCGTCAGCCATTCCATCGAGTAATGATTTACTTGCGGCTAAACAATTATCAATATCTCTTTGTCTTTTGTCTGGCATTACAAATGTTAACTTTAACTTAATGGTACCACCATTCCAACTCCAACTTCTTTTTTCTTGTTTGGTTAAATAAAATCCTGTCTCTCGGCATTCGCCCTTCAGCTTGTAAAGCTTAGCCCATGCGTGACCATGCATCCTATTTGGAAATAGTTCTTTTGGTGGGAAGGGTAATTCAACTCTCAAAATGCTGTCCTAAATCTTATTGGATTCATCCCTTGCTCTTCAACGTACTGCTGTGAGTCTTTGTGGTACCAAAGATTAAAGGAAGGCTCATCCTCACCGTTTCTTTGCTTGCGGCAGAGAATCATTGCATCTGGATCTGACTGTGCGGCGCTCAGTGGTCCTTTATTTTTAATGTCGTCCTCTTTTCTTTTATTCCTCCACACAAGCATGATGTTGTCAGGTTGGTCGGTGATCGAGCCCGAACCCTTGTTATCGTGCTTATCAGGCAGATCGTATTCATCCTTGGGTTTACGCAGGTGGTGAACAACGTGGATGTGGCCTGCATAGTCTCTAGCCAGGCTACAGCATCTGTCGATAAAGTACTTTTGCCCGTTGTAGTCGTCCTCCCCCATCACGCACTTCATCAGAGAATCCACGAATATGTGCTTGATCTTCAACTCCTCAAAGCAGTATTTGATCATGCCAAGGACTGTGTCAGGCTTTACCGAGCCCTGTTGGTCATAGAACCACATACCCTCATCCAACCATACGCCAAACTCGTTGTACAGCTTCTTAAGAACGTCCAATCCTTCGGAGTTCATAAACTCCTTAGATGTTGGATTCATGCCTATAAACTGCCTGGATAGGCGCTTCATGGTCGTCATGGGCTTCATCTCAAAGCTTGCAATACAAACCCTTTGCTTTTGTTGGACTAGGCTCAAGGCCACTTGAGACGTCACCATAGACTTACCGTGACCGTTCTGGCCTGCCCAAACCGTAACCTCGCCCTCCCTGAAGTGAAAGAACGGCGCAGTCTTAGCCCAGGGTAGCGTGATCTTTTTACCTTCGTTGTGCTCATCCAAGTCGGCAATCAAGTCTTGGATGTAGGATTTAGCGGGGTGGATCTTGGCTTGCATCTCAGTTGCGGCGAGATATTCCTCAAAATCTATGTCGTTAGGCAGATAGTTCATTTGCTTGCTCCAGTTCGTCGTGTCCAGTTCTAGCGTCATACATTCTTGACCAGTAATGCTTTTCTCTTACCTCTCCAATCCATGTGACTGCAATGAAGTCACAACGAGCCTTTAGCAAAGCCTCAAACAGGGCTACAGCACGTTCTTTGGTCTTGGGGTAGGCAAAGACATACATCCCCGTTAAAAAACGCAGGTCGAGGCGATCTACGGCCTTCTCGTCGAAGATTGTGATCTCAGGAGAATGTTCCTCCTCAACCCAGTTGGGTATGTAAGGCTCATCGTAGATGTAGGCCAAAGTTGGATTAATGTTGCGTTTACGCAGGTCGATCAGTGCTTGGTGTCCCTTCATAGCGCCGCTCCAAAGTTTGGTTTCTTGCTGACAGTTGTAGTTTGCGTACCTTTTTGGTTTCGCACCCATGTACGCCAAGTAGCGAACCAGTCAAGCTTTACCCCCTTCTGGCCTGGTTGGGCTATCCAGTAATCTCGGAACCCTTCAAATAGTTGATCAGGGTGTAAGTCAGGTCTTGTCTTTACGCAGAAGTCTCTGTATTCAGGAGAAAGCGTAGCGTCAGCAAGTAGACGAGTTCCACGAGTTGTACTACTAACTATCTTCTCTTCTCTTCTCTTCTCTGGTAACTCTTCATGCGTTACAGAAGCGTTACTAATTGCGTTACTTTCTGCGTTACCAATTCTATGCTTTTGCACTCTTTTGTTTACTAAAGCTCTCTTTTTTGCAGTTTCACCGTTGTGATATTCAAAATGAGGTAGGGTTAATACTGATCCATTCTGAATCAACCAACCGACCAACATCATCTGTTCTGCAAATCCTGTAACGCCAGTGATACGATCTAGAAACGCAAATGTAACGCTCTCTGCGTTACCGTTTATGGTGTGGGTATCAAACCAAGACCAGATTCTGACCAACTTTCCGACTACGGCATCTGGGTCAAGTCCAAGTCTGGAAGATATTGCAAGCACTTCTGGCTTCTCAGGAGTGTCTTTCTGTAGTTTTATCCAATCTCCTGCCATGTCATTCTCCCAATCCACCAATAATAAACACGACTAAATAGCGTTCAGTTCTGTTTATTAACTGTAGACGAGTAGCCTCAGCATAAGCCTCAGCATAAGTGTTATGGGCTACTGTGAACCGAAAGCTCTTCTCGTTGCGAGAATGCCTCATTACAGCGAATTTGCCTTTTACTTCGGGAAGTTTTTGCTCGGCAATAGGTGCAGATGTCCTAGCCTTCTTGAGCGTAATTGTTGCCATATAACCTACTTTCATCGGTTGCTTTCACTCTAAAAAACAGGCGGCAGGGCGGTGAAAGAGTCGCCTTTTCAATTGGGGGGATCAAACCTCAATCTAGCCGTTCTGTATAAATCATACCATAAAAATATCAGGTCTAAGAACCTCTCTTTTCACCAATCCTTGAGTGGCCTCTTCTATCTTGATAGACAGGGCAGGCGAAGGCCTACGGTGCCCGTGGATGAGCAAAGATAGCCAGGTGGCAGTTACCCCTAGGTATTCAGCCATCTCCACTATAGCCCCCTTTGGCTCGTCTTTAAAGTATTCATTCAATGTCATTGACCTGCCTCTTTATCATTCTTATTGTTTCTTCAAAAGTGAACTGTACTACCTCATCCAACATCTTATCAAAATCCCAGTCACTGATTACCGTACAGTAGGCTGACAGCGGCGTGGCTTCGTAATTCCTTTGGTCAAACTTGTTATACAACTCACCATTCCCTGCAATCAAATCTATTCTTGATCCGTATTTTTCAATCAAGTCCATCTGTTGAATGCGATCTTTTATTTTTTTGTATTTCATTCTTGTCCTCATGGATAGTTTTTATATTCAAATACAACTTCAACGGGTTCGTAGGTTGCCTCAAAGATGTCAGGCTTGCATGGGTAGTGCTCACCCTTCACGCCAGTGATGATCCAGTCACCAGGACATACCACGTGAGCGCCTTCAAGAGTTTTGACCCATCCAAGTTGTTTGCGCTGTTCGGTGCTCAACCCATGCTCACGGGCATAGTCATGACATTCAGCCTTGGCCCAATAATCTTCCACGGCAGGATGGTCACCCATCTTGAACCACTGCGTAGCTTCAATCTCAATGGGTTTTTTTCTAAACTTCATTCTTATCCCCTTTAATAATTAAAGATGGTAATGTGAGCATTTGTACTATCAATGCGTTTTGTCTAACGATTGCTTCGTTTAACTCAATAACACGCATCAAAATATCAATTGGTATCTGTTGAGGTAATTGATGTTCATTCATTCTTGTCCCCTATTAGCAATAATTATTTTCATAGTTTGCTCTTGTGCTTCATACAAAGGAGCCGCACAATCTTTGCAAAGCTGAGCATTTAATCCTCGCCAATGAAATGAAAACATTCTGTGTGTTTTTGGAAACTCCATTCCAGGATAATCACTGCATTCATAAACTTCTGTGTCAAGCGTTTTCTTGCACCCGTCACAAATGTGTTCGTAGGTTAACTTAATCATTCTTACCCCCTTGCACGAATTAAATGAGCCAAGTCAATTCCATCAGGATACTCAGATTCATCACACAACTTTGCACACTCCTCACGCTCAATAGATATAGCCTTCCTAGTCGTCTCAATAGCTATAGCCATGATCTCAGCCTTAGCTACAGTCAAAGCATCATCAAACTCCGTCTGGGTGAATAACTTCATAGCCCCTGAGCTACCAAGCAGTTGACGAGCGAGTGGGCTGAGTTCTGGTTCTTTGCGTTGCATAGTGTTCCTTTGTGTTCTATTGTGATTATACGTTAACCTTAAGTTAATAATACCCCTTTAATACAGTCAAGTAATATTTTAACTAGAAATTAAAGTATGCTACATTTCAGTTACCGCATAGCGGGTTTTAAAAAGGAATCAAATGAAAGTTTACACAACAACCAAATCGGGCATTCAGATAGGATGCTATTACGAACCTCCTCTACGTAACGACATGTCAGAGGATGAAGAACTTATACAGAGGGCTCTCCTCGGTATCAAAACCCCCGCAGACTTTTGGACAATGCTTGACTGGTTCACATACTCAGTCTTGGTAGCAGTGCTATTGTCTGTATTTATATCTTATTTTGCTGTAACGGGGGATGTATGAATATATTTAAACAAATTATGAATCACTTTAATAACGCAGGCGCTGTTCGTTTAACAGATCCAGAAACCTCTGTAGATGCGGCGCTATCCGTAGATGCCACCAAGATGGAACAAATCGTTTTAGAGGCGATTAAGAGCTTTCCAAATGGTTGCATTAGTCAAGATGTAGAAAATGCTCTACCTCACATTAGAGCCTCTTCTATAACCCCACGCTATCGACCCCTTATGAAAAAGGGATTGATAGTAGATACAGGAGAAAAAAGGCCAGGTTTTTCTGGACGTAGTCAACGAGTAATGAGGGCAGTATGATTGATATAAATGAATCTATAAAAAAATTAAATTTGTTAACAAGAACTGAAAATAATTTAATGGCAAATGATGTTCTTAAAATTAAAGATCTTATTTCAAAATCTGAAATAGATATTTTAAAAATGAATGATATGGGAAGAAAATCTTTAAAACACATTAAAGAATGTCTTGAAGAACATAACCTTAAATTAAAAACTTCTTATATTACAAAAGAAGTAATAAATTATAAAAATATTTATTTAAGAGATTGGTTTGCAGGATTAGCTTTGCAATCAATTATTACAGAAAGAGGGTGTAACTATCCAGCAACAAATTCTAATTTTCATTTAGAAACAAGAGATTTTGAAAATTTAGATGATGCTGAGTTAGCTTATAAATATGCAGATGCAATGATGAAAGCAAGGGAGAATAGAAATGAATGACAGAATGATGGAAGAGTGGGAAGACTTTAAACGTAACAAACAGGAAATGGATGAATATGAACTACACGTAATGATCGAAGAGTACAAGCAACTGACACCTAAACAGAAAATTATTTACAACAAATTAATGGAAGAAACAAATGAGTCTATACGCAAGCAGTAACAGCCAATCATCAACATTTAAAAACGTACCATCAGGACTACACCTAGCCCGTTGCTACCGTATCGTTGACCTCGGTACCCAAAAGTCCGAGTTCGAGGGTAAGGCCAACTTCTCACGCAAGGTCATGATCTGTTGGGAGATCCACGGTGATGAGAGTGTCACAACCGACAAGGGTGAGCCGATGGCAATATTTAAGACCTACACCCTATCCTTGAACGACAAAGCGTCTCTCAGGGCTGATTTGCAGTCTTGGAGGGGTAGAGCTTTTACTCAGGAAGAGCTTAACCGCTTTGACCTAAAGAACGTCCTCGGTCACTGGTGCATGGTCAACGTCATCCAAAAGCCCGTAGGAGATAAGGTCTACTCAAACGTAGCCTCCCTAGCCCCCGTACCACAGGTCGTAAAGGGATCTGGTCTACCAGAAGGCCACAACAAGTTGGACATCTTCAACATTGCTGAACCAGATATGAAGCTCTTTGAGACGTTTGGTAAGAACATCAAATTCAAGATTGAAAATAGTCCAGAGTGGAAGGCCAGAGGTAATACAGGATTTGAGGATATGCCTAACGATTTCAAAGACGACGACTCTGATTTACCATTTTAAGGAAGACAATGACAACAGTAATCGCAAGAGCAAGTGAGTCCCAACACTGGTACACCCAGGAAGGCAAACCACAGTACACAGTTACCGCTAAGAACGGAACTCAGCGCAATACAACGCTCAGGGACGCACGAACGATGAATCTGGTACCTTCGGTTACCACCATCCTCAATGTCGCCGCTAAGCCTGGTTTAGAAGCCTGGAAGCTTAACCAGATGATGCTTGCCTGCATGACCCTTCCCAGAGCACCTGACGAGTCTGAGGAATCCTACATCGAGCGGATAAAGCATGACTCTAAGGAACACGCCAAGAAGGCGGCAGAGCGTGGCACAACCATCCACGGAGCCTTAGAGAGCTTCTACGAAGGAATAATGCTTGCAGACTTCCTAGACTACCAGATGGGTGTATCTAAGGCCGTAGACGCCCATTTTGGGGCTAAGAACTGGTTAACCGAGAGATCATTTGCCAAGGATGGATTTGGTGGTAAATGCGACCTCTACACCCAAGACGGTGAAGGGGTTGTGATTGACTTCAAGACCAAAGAGTTCAGGCAGGAAGATAAGGTAGAGGGTTATGACGAGCATTTGATGCAACTCTCAGCCTACAGAGTGGGTCTAGATGTACCCAAAGCACGTTGTGCGAACGTATTTGTGTCAGTCACTGATCCTGGCTTGGTCAAGATTGTGGAGTGGACGCAAGAGGATCTTGAGCGGGGTTGGCAGATGTTTGATGCCCTCAAGACGTATTGGCAAGTAAAAAACAACCATAAGGTGATTTAAATGAACAAACTAATCTGGATACCAGTATTAATTGCAGGATGTGCTCAACAACCCCCCGTATACAACGTACCGTCCAACACAGGTAACTTACCTGCTGTACAGGTAATGTACGACTCACGGGTTCAGCAGATGAGTAGGAATGAAGTGATTCAGGCCACCCATGAATGCGAGACAACAGGGCTTAGGCCTGTACCCATCATCAGCAAACGCATGATTGGTGGTCCAAACGGTCAAATGTCAGAGATGATTATTGACGTAGTGTGTATGCCCAAACTCAAATGAACTTGGAGATTGAAATGAATGGTGTCGCAATAGTGGGTATTCTTTGCTTTGTAGCTTGGCTTACCCATGTGTTTTATTGCTTTGGTCATGTCATGTGGGGATTCCTACTGGCAGGAGCAATTTTCTTCCCGATTGGAATCCTCCACGGGTTTTATCTTTGGTTTAGTTAAGGAGAACGTATGAAAGTAACATTTGATTTAGATGATGCAATACAAGAGACTAGGGTTTTTAATGCGCCAGAAGGTTATCGCAGGCTGACCATTAACTTGAAAGAAGATCTTCATAAGAAGATTAAACTCCAAGCAGTTCAAGATGACACAACAGTAACTGACATCATCACTGATCTGCTCGAACAATATTTTGGTACAGCAATTACCTTTAAAGATATTGAAGAACAGGCCAACAAATTGTTTGATGCTGAAGTAAGAAAACAAATCAAAACACCTGCTAAACGTGGCAGACCATCCAAATTATCACAACTAAGAGGTAAAAAATGAGATTATTTTTAATTGGCATAATGGCTATGGCTTTAACAGCCTGTGGGTATGCTTCAAGAGATACAGAAGCAGTTGGACAAGTTAAGCGTGTGATGAATAACACGCCTATACTTTGTTCTGACTTTATAGATGTTGATTTATCTTTAGGTGTTATACGCAATGGTGTTGGTTCAGTGTCTAATGAAGACATATGGATTGTTGTCAGCAGACCTGATGCTGAAATACTTAAAAAAGCAAATGAAGAAGGGCAGTTGGTTAAGATCACTTATGACCAACAAAGATTTGCTTTTTGTACTCAAGGAAGATTTGCAACTAAAGTGGAGATATTGAAATGAGCAACCCGTACTTAGATAAAGATGCCATCAAAAAAGCATACCTGACCTGCCAATTCAAAGACAAGGACGGTTTGTACGCAGGCGAAGATGTGGAGATCTACGAGTTGGCTGATGCCATCATCAAGGCCGCCGCATTCGAGATAGCCAGAGTAGAGCGTGAATTCTGCATCGAGTTCGTTGAATCCCTCAACCCAGAGGTAGGTAAAGCTTTGCGTGAGAAAAGGGGCAACCTTTGACTTGCGAGGAATTTGTTGAGGAACTCTTTGGAGATGGTTGGGATGAGAAGGATCTACCCTCTATGCTCACCATCCTCAAGGAATGGGAGATTAACTCTAAGCGTTACTGTGTCATCCGAGACTTTGCTACCAAGCTAGAGCTAGGGTTTGACATCAGAAAGCGTGAAGACTTCCCTGAAATAGATGACTTGGTCGATGCCAGACTGTACGACATAGAATAAAAAAACCCCCCTAGACGTTGATCCAGGGGGGAAAACTCACTTGCGTCTTGGCAACTGCAAGCACATAGGAGGAGACGTCCTATGTTTTTTTAGGGGGATATAACCCCCTTTTTTTATGGTTGAGCGCCTTGGTTGGCACTCAGTCTAGATAGCACACCAGTTACAGCAGGCTCAAGATTTCTAATCACCTGTGGGCGCTCTGTAGCCACTTTAGTCATGGCCTTCATCATTGGCTCGTTGTACATCAGTGCAGATCCAATAAGTGGTGCAAAGCCTGTTTTAAGGTGTCCTGCACCCTCTGCTAAGCCTTTGAGAGATAGCATCGCCGCAAGCCTATCCGCTGTACCGCTGTTGGGTACTGTAGCGCCTAAGACATCGGACGCCGCCTGGCTCTCAGGTAGCATTAATCCTTTACCGCTTGCCGTAGCTTTCTTGCCTGCAACTTGTTGGACAGCAGATTTGAACTGATCAGGCGTAAACACTCCCTCATCAGCGCCCCGTCTAGACGCCGCCACCTCAAGTGGTTGGAACTCTCTAAACGCCTTGTGAGCGTTTTCTAGCTGTTTAGCCATACCAGGGTTCTGACGCTTTAATTCATCCCGTAAACCCGTTAAAACAGTCTTGTAGGCGTGTCCTAGACCGTCCATGCCTTGGCTAAAGAAATCATTGGCCTTGTTGCTGAGATACTTCTCAACCTCTCGGTACTGCTCACCGTTCATTACGCCTTCGTTTTGGATATGGCCTGTGACGTTGGTAGCTATATCGTTAGCCATTGACTTTTGTTGACCAGGCACGAGCTTAGACATAGCCGAGTCAGCCAAGTTACTCAAGTGCTCAGATGTATTCATGCCAGTTTTATGATTGAACGCATCAGCAAATCTAGCATTACCTAAGAAACCGTCATAAGCATTACTGATCTTTTGACCAATAGCCTCAATCATCTTATTACCAACTGGCGCATCTTTTGTAAGAGTTAGGCCAAGGTTTGACAACACTTTATTGCCCACAGCTTTGTTAAAGTCCTCAAACGATGTCTTGAGCCCACTACCAATGACGGATCCTGCGATCGGTAAACTGGTGAGCTTTTTCTCAAAGTTTTGTATGCCTTGACCAATCATTGGGAACTGACTAGCCAACTGACCAGGCGTAAATTTGGTCATACCCATGTCTTTGAGTTGCTGAAGTCTGGCAGATACTTGTGGATTGGTCAGCATTTGACCTACCTTACCGCCTGCAACACCCAGAGCGGTAGATTCACCCAAATCAGCAATCTTCTCGCCAAGGATGTCCATGTAGCTCTTGTTGGCTGTATCTGTAACCTGTCCACCCAGGCCTTGAACAGCAGAAGGAGCAAGGAATTTAAGCGAAGGATATTTTGCAATCGCACTGGCAAGCTGTGGTATTTTGGCTCCCAAAGTCTCAGGAATAGCTAGAGAAGGAGCAATCTCCCCTACCGTTTCTGCCGCAGATGCAGGATTAACTCCAAGAGTTGTCGGCACACTGCTCTTAGCGTATTGGGCATTCTTTTCTAATGCTTCCATTGGGCTTCGGATGTTTGCCCACTCAAGCGCTCCTGCAATCGGTTTTAAGACGCCTTGTAGCCCCGCAAGACCAGATAGGATACCTGTACTAGCACCAGAGGTCGGATAGAACCTGTGGCCTGATTCTTCCTTAAACCGTGGGAAGTCATCCATCTTAACCTTTTCGGGCTCCTCGGTCTTGGTTTGAATAGATCTTAAATAAGCATCAGGATCAAACCCTTCCTTTGGTGCGCTTTTGGGTTGGATACTGGCAAGATATGCATCAGGATTAAATTCAGCCATTATTTAACTCCATTAGCTTGAAGGATAGCTTTTGATCTTGGATCGTTCGGATTTGCTTTTGCCCAATCAATCGCTTCAGAATGTATATCAGTCGAACTTGCTTGTGGCTTTGGTGCTTGAAGAGGAGCGTATTGTTTATTAGCCCTGTCTCTAGCCTGGTTCATTGATTTCACAATCGTATCTAAAGTCGTATCAAAAGCTTCCTTAGACATTGATGGATTTAGAGATCCATAAAGATTCATAATCTTTTTACCCTCGGCATCAGATAGTGAACCCATACCTCTCATGTTTTGAATAGCAGAGGAGAACACGCTAGACTTTAGACCTTCCATTTGGTTGATAAAGTCATGCTGATCAGTACCAGGGAGTATTTGTCTTGGATCGTATGCCTTTAATCCATTCATGCGACCAGGATGGGTTCTGATTGTATTGACAGCGTCAAGCGTATTTTGAGCGGTATCGTTCGCAAGAGATCTCTTTGCTTCCAACTCTTTATTTTTAGCATCAAGTGCTTGTTGATCTTTGTTCTCTTGTTCAGTTCTCTTCCACTGATTTTGATCTTTTGCATCTTGAATACGAGACTGAGCAAAAGCGTTAGTTAATGCATGAGTTGCACTAGTTTGTGCAAGAGCAGTCGCCCTATCCATGTGCGATGTACTTGCTGTGAGCAACTGATTTGCCATCTTGTCAGCATCTTCATCTTTGATAAGGCCTGCTTTATAGCGATTAGCAAGAAGTACGGCCTGTTCTTTAAACGGTCCTTCCAAAGTAATAGCCAACGCATCAAAAGGCGTACCCTCAGCACCAGTAGTCGGTAATAACCCAATCTTACGAAAATCTAAAGCGCCTTTGGCTGTTTCAAGCAGTTCTTTAGGATCAAGACTATATAACTGTGCAGATGCCTGCCTGTTAAAGCCTGTTGTTCCGTCAGGATTCTTAAATAAATTATCTCTAGCAACTTGTATTTGATTCTTGCGAGTCTCTTCTGGAATCATTGCCAAATACTTTTGGTCACCAGTTACAGCACCTAAACGCTGTGCGACTTCAGGATTGAAGACATACTTCTCTACGCCTGTACTGTCTTTGGTGGTTGTGTATAAGCTTGGCAACAAAGCCTTAACATCAGCTTCTTTTTGAGCCGTCATTCTGCTTTGCAGTAAACCAAGTCTGGCCTGAGCCATTGGTATTTTATTTTTATCTTGCTCAGCTTGGTACTCGCCCATAGCGCCTGCGGCGTTACCCAAAGACTCACCAAAAGATCCAGATTTGGTTGGGGATAAAAACCCCGCCGCAATCTTAAACCAAGGAGTTCCGCTACCCTTTTGAGCCAACAGTTCATCAAGATCAGCCATCTGCTTATCGTACATAGCCTGCTGTTGTGATCTTGCTCCAATACTTGATAGTGGAGCACTGACATCAGTAGTACTTGAATTGTCTGATAGTGGTGTTTCTGTTGCCATGTTTATTCCTTAAAAATTAAGCGCCTGTATAACAAGAACAACCATTACCTGCGCCACTACCTGCATTCAAATCTGAATTTGAACTATTGAGATATGGTACTTGAGCACCAGTAGTTGGATCTGTGTAAGTATTTGTAGCCAAAGCTCCACCACTTTGTGATCCTGACTCAGTACCACTAATTAAATTACCACTTGAATTATATTGTGGAGCATTTGGATTGGCAGTTCCAGTAACGAGTTGACCACTCTTTGTAAATGTTTGACCAGGAGCAGGTGGTATCCATTGTTGATTTGTTGAATCATAAACATAATTATTTGGAACACCATTTGGTCTATTTGGATTACCACCAAATAAGCTTCCAAGTGAAGAGATACCACACTTGCCAAGAATTCCAGAAGCAAGAGATCCAAGGCCTGCAACCTGTGCAAGAGGCGATGTAGAGTATGCTCCAGGAATGGGAGCAGTCTTGATACAGCTTGTGGCTGTTGGCATGGAGAAGCCTTTGAGAACGCAAGACTCTGATTTCGCAACAGACAATGGGTACAAATTCTGATTTTGCTGAATTGTGTATTGGCATTGACCAAGCGCCGCCAAATTTTTGGCACAGTTGATACCCAAAGTAGACTGGACACTTGCCAAGCAACCCTGGAGTTTGCCTGCATTGATTTGATTGTTAACTTGTTTGTTCGCCGCGCAAAGTGACTGAGCATAACCAGTTTTAAGCGCACAGGCCTGTTGTCCAGTAATACCTAGGTCAGCGTTAGCCAGGACTTGTCCAAGAGCGCCTGCGCCCCTTTGTGAGCCAAATTGACCGCTTCCTACGATACCTGCTGTAGCTTGTGGCGCCAAGTTCTGAGCAATATTGGCTTGGCCTAGGTTACCAATTGCATTGACCACGCATTTGGTGTACGGGTTCATGTAGTTTTGGGCCATTTGGGAGATGCAAGACCCTGCCGCCCCCGCCGCTGTCCCCTGAGCCGCACTTAGCGTAGGCTGATAAGCCCCCGCATTTTGAGACGCCTGGTTAAAGGCCTGCTGTTGAAGAGCTTGAGTCTGAACTGGACCTGCCCCAATAGCACTGGCTGAACCTGTTTTAGCCTGACTGGCGAGGTTATTCAGATAGCACATATAGAACGCAGGAGCGCTCTGGGCTGTCTTTTGGGTAGTTGTAATAGGCGCTAAAGCACCCCCCTGAAGAGCCGTTCCAGTAGTTCCTGAACTAGCTTGACCTAAGCACTGCGGTGCGGGATTAAGAGTTGAGAGTGCCATTATTTACCTTCCATATATGTCAAAGGAGATTTGGCCTTTGGTGGAATTTTAGTTACAGATGCTGATCTTTTGTGCTCACGAATTTTCTCGCGCATCTCATCAAGCTTCTTAGCCCCGTCTTTATTAGATCCACCACCTAAAGCGGTGACTAAAGAGGCAGGGAATACAAACTCACCATCAGCAATCATTGCGTTAATGTGACCACCTTCTGAGTGATTCTCATAGTGTTTGTGTGGAAACTGGTTCATAAAGTGATGCAGTGCCTCAGCACCTGCCTTGCTAGAACCGTCTCCAAGAGCGGCGACAATGTCGGCGTCCATAACGTAGTCCCCGTCCTTTAAAACCGCAGGAATGTCGTCCGATTGGCCTGTACCACTACCTTGCGCATAGTGCCCGGTAACTCCAGTCATAAATTCAGGCTTGTGGGCATGAGCCAATCCACCTTTTGCAAACCCTGTATACCGTTGCTGTACGGGAAATATTCCTCCGCTTGGTTCAGCCGATCCACTAATCAGATTAGGTGTTGTCGTGTCTCCAAGTCCAGAAGGTGTATACAACTGATTAAGCTGACTGGCAGACAATCCTGCTGAGCTAAGAGGTGACAAAAATGTACCAGTAGAACTTGAAGGCGCACCCGTAAACATTGGAGTTAATGACAAAGGAGTGCTTACAGAACTACTACCGTAATTATTAGTCGTATTTGATGTTGCTGTTGCAGGCGTATAAGGTTGCTGTTGCTGTTGTTGTTTTTGCTGTGGGATGTTTGGCATCTTGGGCAACTTTGGCATACTAGGCAGGCCACTTAAAGGCTTGATTTGAGTACATAAGATGGGACTTGCATTAGCCGCGGTCACCCCAGATGCGCTCAGCGTTCCAGTAGCCGTAGGATCACCCAGTACAGTGCTCTCAGGCAGTGTTAAACCAGAAGCCCCACCCATGCTAGATAATCCTGGCACAGCACCTTGGGGGTTGAGCCCCATACTTGTGTAATTGGGGTTGGTCACTGAATTTAGATTTAGACCAGATCCAGTATCTGCCGACACTGTAGGACTAGCAGATCCTGTATATGGTGTACCGTCCATATTCACTGGTTCACCGTTTGCTGAGAATCCAGTGGCAGATGATGAGTCAGCGACCACAGAAGACCCATCGATGGTTGTAGCACCAGTGGCGGCTGTTGCGGCATCTACCGCAGTTGCGGCAGGTAAAGCCGTGCCACCTGCTGTGATGATGGAACCATCTGCAAGTGTAGTTGCACCCGCGGCCTCGGTCAAAGCCGCATCAGCTACCGCCGCTTCTCCCCCGCCTATCGCCGCATCTGCTAAAGCCGCTACACCCATAATTTACTCCAATACAATTGAATATGTCTTTTCAAAATACTTTGCGCCTAGTCTTTCCAAAATAGGCCCGTAATCAATAGATGGTTTAACATGAAGCAAAATCCTCTGCGGTTTTCTCTTCTTAACCTCTTCTATTGTCCACCTCAAAAAACTTACCCCTGTCAAACCCTTCCTGTAATCAGGATGGATGTACAAAATATCTGAACTGGCTGTCAAACTACTTTTGTAGTGCAAGTGTGGAAAAATCATCCACACGCTGTATCCAACCAATTTTCCGTCATTCCTGGCTGTATGGACCTCAATCAACCCTAGGTCATTCAACTGCCCATACCGCTCTACATTTGGATCAAACTTGATAACATCCGTTCTCTCTGCGATCTCTTCGTAATGCTTCTTAAACAGATCTTGTGCTTCTTCAAAAAAGGGACGTCCCTCCTCTTTTTGAAATGTAATCACTGAATTCTTCCTTCCAATTGATATTGTGGATTGCTTGACTTTTGCATATCAACACCATTTGCATGAAGGGCAGTCATGATGTCATGCTGTGGACCTAAATTCATATAAATCATTTGAACTTTGTTTGTCTTGAGCATGGTAACAAAATAGTTAATAGCCTGTATTAACGTCAATGGACTATCATTACTCACGAAAAATGCTTTTGCAACATCACGGCTTAACATTTGAATGTACATAAGCGTGTTGTTGTGTTGCATGAGCTTAGAAGCAGGCTCTTGAAGAGCTTTTTGCATGGTTTGCATAGCAATACCAGGATCAATTCCGTGCTTTTGTGCTGATTTTGCAATAATTTGTGATGGTTTCATATTAATACACGCTCTGTTGGTTCTGTGAAATGTTCATGATGCCAACCAAATGTTTAGCCCATTCTCGCCAATCGTCATATCCTCTTGGATCAGGTACACCGCTTTGAACAAAATATCCAATACCCTGCATACCCTTAGCCCAGTCTTGCCACTTATCCTCTGGCACCGTTCCCAACTGGTTAGACGCAAACTGTTGAGCCATTTGAGCACACCAGTAGTCCCAAGTCATACCGCGAGGATCGTAGGTTGTTGACATTACGGTGATCCCGTTCCACGCTCATCGCCCATATCAACGCTCATAATGCAATTACCCAACTGATAATCGCCACCAAAAGTGTTGCTACCTATCCTGAGCCTCATCTCACGCCTTTGCTCTTTCATGTCCACTTTAAGCGTTGAAGGGGTGAAATAGTAAGGGGTTGAAGGATTGTCAACATCATCCGCATAACCCTTACCCGTCACAATGAGTGACATTTGACCCGATTGTACAAAGTCTGGTTCAAACCGCTCCAGTCTAATCCACTTGTTGTCGTTGATCAGTTGCTGTTGGCCTAATCCACCACCCACCCATCCAAGGGAGTTGGTTTCAAAGTATGAGTTAATAGCGTCCACTTGCGTTAAATAAACCTGATCTTTACCCGTCTCGTGTTGCCAGAGCAAGTAAAACTGATTCATGGTCACAGTAATTGTGAGCCCAGTACCCGTAGAAGGAGATCGAGCCGTTGTGGACAAAGTACCTGATAAAACGCTTGCGTATGAGCCACCGCTTTGAATACTAAGCCCAGTTACCGCACTACCTGAGATGGTCGTCACGCTAAATATTGCAGGGTTACCAGAACCACCGTTTAGGACAACCACATCACCAACAGCGTAGTTACTGCCACCACTAACCACTGAATATGCCGTTACTTGGTATCCAGAAGGTGTATTGCCTGCAAAGATAGGGTAAGGGAAAACCTCAGAGAACACGCCTGCGGATCTTTGAGCCCCCATAGCCTGACCTGCGTCATACCAGGTATGCTCTCTTACGTTATAAATGATTGCGTCTGTACACTCAGTTGCTGTACCTTTTGGATAGAACCACCAGATCTCACCCCAACGGGTAATCTTGGTTGCCCAAACCTTTTGCCTTTGAGCAAAGTTGACGTTATCAAAGAAGTAATTCAAGTTAACTGAGTTGGCAATCTCTTGGACTACACCGTTGTAGGCAAAGAACCGATCCACACCTACCCAGTAATAAATACCGTCATACTCAACCACAGAGTTGGAGGACATGATGGTGGTTGCTGTGGAGATAATATCGTAGCGCCAGTACAGCGTAGAAGTGCCCACAGTCTGCGGAGAATACGTTACCCTGGTCAACTGATCCAAAGACCAGAAAAGCCCCGCAGGAGACGTTGTACCGCCCCGTAGAGGCATTCCCTTGACAACTTTGGTTCCTGATACGTTGTTGGCGTTGGAGTCGCTCGATACCCAGTTGGTAAAGTCCCCCGCCGCACAGTTTTGAATCAGGCCGTTATTACCGTAAACAAACAGATAAGGATAGAGCATACAAGCCCCACCGCTCACAGATATGTTGTTGCTAAAGGTAAAAGTAACAGCCGATGAGCCTGTAATTGCATTGTTTACCGTTACCGTTGTGGTTCCAGAGGCCACAGTCACAGCAGTCACCACAGTACTCGACGCTACTCCAGTACCAGTCACAGATTGATTAACACCAATCTTGTAGTTACTCGAAGATATAACAATCGTATAAGCGTTAGGTGTTCCAGGCGTACCAGTAGCCGTAAAAACACCAACCTGGCTAAGCGCTGAATAAGGAAAAGTACCCGCTAAAACAGGCGTATTGACCGTGCTGTCAATGTTGGATAAGTTTTGACCAGGGTGAGCTATCAGGTTTAAAACACCCGTACCGTTGGGATCGTAACCTAGGTCAAACTGCCATAAATTGTTGGAGTTGGAGGTAAAGTTGTTGAGCGTGATTGCTGTGGGTCCAAATCCAACACCACCCGTATTACCTGTTTGCCACCCGTTAAGGGATGAGCTATCTCCTGAATAAACGTAGTTAATACCGTTTTGAGACTGCATTACCATCCCACGAGAGATGTTGGGTGCGTTTAAAAATATTGCGTTGTAGCCACCCATTTTTCTTGGGCGACCACGTTGAAATCTGACCCATTGACCATCTACATAAGAAGGTGAGGCGAACTGCGTCCCGTCTCGCTGTATACCAGGAGAAACGCTGAGGAGCGCAACCTTTAAGGTCAAAATGCACCCCCGACCAATCCCGCAGTAAGTTGCCAACCCGATGAATTAGCAACTCCAATACTTGTACCACCAGAGGTAAATCCAATCTGGTTACTAGAGGCCAAATACAGACCTGTAGTCGTATTACCAAGGAAGTTAATGGATGGGGCGCTTGCACTACCTACAGCAAACGTAATCGAACTGGCTGTCGTAAAGGCCAAGCTATTGGCGTTGTAGACGTTTTTACCATCAGAGATCAACATCACAGTAGTATTTGGGCTAACTACCGCTGTAGCCCCGCCTGATACGCCTGTGGATATGGTTAATGTATAAGACCCAGTCGTGTTGTTACTAATCGCATAAAGCTGAACCGTTGCAGGCACATAAACAGTCGTATTACCGTTTAAAACACCCGTATAGTTCTGAATCGTATTAGACGCCTGAGCAGAAGACAGGGTATATGTATAAGGTGTGGATAACCCTGATAACGATAGAGCAAGCTGTGTATAAGCAAAGCTGTTAGATCTACCGTATGCAAAAGTATTAAATCCTGTGGATCCATTAGAAACAATAACCAAAGACTCGGTCAACTGTAACTGTTGATTAGAGTTACTGTCAATCGTGTCTGATCCAACTGGGGATATGGTGACAATACCTGTGCCGTTGTTCTTGATAACAGCAAACCAGTTATTTCCGACCGTTGAAGCGCTTGGTAGGGTAATTGTTCCAACACCTGCTGACCAGACGTAAAAGCTTGCCCTGCTGTTGGCGTTTAGCGTAGATCCGCTGTAAAGATTGGTGACGGGATAGGCTGTGTTTAAAGTGCTTCCAATAGCCGTTAAACCGTACCCTGCAAGCGTTGAAGCACTGGCTGAGGACGTACCCACACCCATCGCAATATTGCCCCATGTACCCGCATTTGTGGTGTTGTTGGTGACGTATATGTAGTAAGTGTTAACCGTTGCAGTAGTCGGCGCAACAGGAATACTGATAATCGTATTACCTGAGTAATCGGTTACCGTAAAAGAAAACTGTCCAGAAGTACCGACGTTACGGATAATAACTGCCTGACCCACAGATACCTGAATAGCAGGTGGCATGGCAATGATCTGGCCTGTAGTCGTCGCCGTAATCTCCATGATGTTGGCGGCTACGTTTGTAGAACTGGTGCCATTAATAGGCCAGTTTAGGTAGGTGATAGCACCTGGCGAACCACTGACGGTTAACGACTCATATCCTACCTGTGAAGGGGAAATCGTCTGACCAGTAAATGGATTTGTGTATGCGGTCATGGTTAGCTGTCCTTAGCAATGGCTTGACGATCTCCCATACGCAAATCGTCTTCGGTTTTAAGTGATTGAAGGGCTTTGTTAAACATTTCCTGCCAAACAGGTACCCTGGTATCGTTCTTTAAGAATGGCATCATC
>Ga0208255_100029_pt1 | contig 23924 bp, 14 predicted proteins | sample CryBogCBH06Jun08_FD_184600 | JGI IMG/M metagenome (GOLD analysis project Ga0208255, IMG submission 184600) | Freshwater microbial communities from Crystal Bog, Wisconsin, USA - CBH06Jun08 (SPAdes) | ecosystem: Environmental > Aquatic > Freshwater > Lake | place: Crystal Bog, Wisconsin, USA... | reverse complement strand
TGGGTTAGGTGCTGGATTTGGATTTGGGTTAGGTGCTGGATTTGGGTTTGGATTTGGATTTGGGTTAGGTGCTGGATTTGGATTTGGGTTAGGTGCTGGATTTGGGTTTGGATTTGGATTTGGGTTAGGTGCTGGATTTGGATTTGGGTTAGGTGCTGGTTTCGGTACTGCGTTAGGAGATGGAAAGAGAGTATTTAATATAGCAGTTTCATTACTATCTAATGATCTTACTGTTGAACTAGGTGCCGCATTTGGACTTGGGTTAGGTGATGGACTTGGATTTGGTGCCGCATTTGGACTTGGGTTAGGTGATGGACTTGGATTTGGTGATGGACTTGGATTTGGGTTAGGTGCCGCATTTGGACTTGGGTTAGGTGATGGACTTGGACTTGGATTTGGTTTCGGTACTGCATTAGGAGATGGAAAGAGAGTATTTAATATAGCAGTTTCATTACTATCTAATGATCTTACTCTTGAACTAGGTGCCGCATTTGGATTAGGGCTTGGACTTGGACTTGGATTCGGTACTGCGTTAGGAGATGGAAAGAGAGTATTTAATATAGCAGTTTCATTACTATCTAATGATCTTACTCTTGAACTAGGTGCCGCATTTGGACTTGGACTTGGACTTGGGCTTGGACTTGGACTTGGGCTTGGACCAGTACCATCAATATGAGAATATTGCATATAACGATCAGTCAAACTTGTTTCATGTAATGCTGATATTCCAGATGGTAAAGATACCCCTTTATCAAAATTACCATTTGTACTAATATAAATATAAGGGGAAAATCCTGGAATACTAGTGGCAATATATTTATTATTATAATATGAAGATAAAAATGGTTTCAAATCCATATTAATAGAAATTAAATGATATAAACTAGAAATACTAAGACTATTAGCAATTACATAATTAATAATTCCGTCATAAGTTGTTAAATCATATGATGCGACTACTGGACTTGGATTTAACCCACCATACTGTATATCTCTGATTTTACCTCCTTCCATGGGAAAAGTTAGTTGATATGTAAAATTACTCCAAGTATTTAATAGACATAATACAGCAAGATAATTTCTTACTTCAAGTGATACATTATTATTGATATTATTATATGCGGTTACTAAATCTGAAGTTAATTGATTTCCAGATATTGTATATCCATTTAGAGCTATTATAGTATTATTTATATATTGTGGATCTGATGGTGATGAAATTCTTGAACTTATTGATTGTAAAATAAAATTTGTTTGTAAAGGATTTGTGGGATCACTCTTAAAAACATCAAATATAATTGGAGCAACAGATTCCCAGGAATCTGTAGAGCTAATAGATGATATTATATTATTTAGTGTTGTTGCATCACTCGCATAACAGTTTTCTAAATAATTATACCATAATATAGCATTAGAAACATCATCTGGTGTATAAGTAGAAGGAATCGATTGAAATCTTGATTGAAAACCACCATTTGTTATTGATCTATAATAACTCGCAGCATTCGCACAATTATCAGGTGCCGCACTAGGGTTTGGGGCTAATGCACTTGGATTTGGATTTGGATTTGGACTTGGATTTGGATTTGGATTTGGACTTGGATTTGTATTTGGATTACCACCATTATAAACACCTCCATAGCTATTATGTAAATAAAAAGCAGCATATACAAAAGAATCATAGAATTCATTTTGACTAATATTAAATGGATATGTATCAGTATCAGTTATTAAATAAAATATTCCACTTGTATCAATATATAAAGATACTAAACCTAAAGGGCTATTTGTTTGTAATATTTGCCCATTTAATTCATCTTTTTTAAGAGGATAATCTTGAGGATATATTGATGTTAATATAGGGCCAATTAGTTCTTTATAATCACATGGTACAGATATAGAAGTTGTTATACCTTTTAATATATTTAATAAATCATTTTCAGTAAATGATAAGATAACATTGGTATCAGTTGGTGTATAAGTAGGAACACTAGCAAAATATATATTAAAATTTTCCTCTAATGACATTGCCTGACCACCTTTCATAGGTTTATTAGTATTTGTATTATAATTATATTTTTCTAAAGAATCCATTGCTTTCATAATTTGTTCTTCAAGAGTTTCTTCAGTATCATTATCTTGAATTTTAGAACCACCTGACATGCTTGTACTAGGATTTAATAATTCTGATATTAAATTCTGAATTTCTAGCAATTCACTATTATTTAATGAACTAATTGTTGTAATAATAAGTACTGTATTAATAGCATTAATTTCATCTGTAGATAATATATTAAGATTTTGTAAATTTAAAAAATATGATTCTAATATATTATTTAATGATGATGATATTTTAAAATAGGGTAATATATCGATGAATGCGTGTAATATTGCTCTTTGCTGACAATTGTCTAATAGTAATGAAGGCGCTGGTGATACTGAAGGCGCTGGTGATACTGAAGGCTCTTCTTGATTATTATTATTATTATTATCAGTATTATTATTATTATTATTAATAGTAATAGGGGGAATACTAGTTGCTGTAGTTTTTTGAGGATTTGTTATAGTAAATAATAATAATTGTTGTACGATATCTTTTAAATTATCAATTGATTTTTCTAAATTATTAAATTTTATATTTGAATTAGAAGATTCACCATATCCACTTTCATCATCATCATTAATAATACGAGTTTCATTAATAATTCTTTTATTTCTATTTCTGTGATATGAAGGTGGGGTAGTAGATGGTTGTGGAGCTACTACTGGCCTTGGAGATACTGCTGGAGTTGGTGCTAGATTAGAACTAACATAATTACCAGTCGCATCAAATGTTGGAGGAGTTGGTGTCATATTTACTAAACCATTATTACGTATTGTATTTTGAATAACATTATATACTTGTTGTGGTGTAGGATTTGTCCCAATTAATGCTTGTAAATTTGTAAGTATTTCTCCCCATGCATGTTGATTATTATTAAAAAAATTTGTTAATGGTAAAAGGGAAGGATTTGTATTATAATAATTTATCCAAAGAGTAATACCATTTCCTAAAACACTATCAGCATATACTTGTTCTTCCAAATTACTTATTAAATCACTTGGACTTGGTGCTGGGCCTGGTGCTGGATAAGGGCTAATAAATTCAATAAATAATTCTAATAAAGAACTACGAATTGTTGGCCAATCATTATCTCCCGCAGCATTTACTATACTATTTAAATCACTAGGATTACTATTATAATATCCTGCTAAATAATTATACCAGTTAGCAGCATTATCGATTTGACTACTGGTAGGTGGATTATTAAGATCTTGAAAATACGTTTGAAAACTAATATTTGTTATATTATTAAAATACTGTAAAGCTGTATCATGATTATAATTTGCTGGACTTGGACTTGGACTTGGATTAGGTGCTAGACTACTGTCAAAACTTGGACTTGGATTAGGTGCTAGACTACTGTCAAAACTTGGACTTGGATTAGGTGCTAGACTACTGTCAAAACTTGGACTTGGATTAGGTGCTAATGGAAAAAGAGTATTTAATATAGAACTTTCATTATTATCTAATGATCTTACAATACCATCACCTCCATCTTGATTTGGAATAAATGTTTTAATATCAGTACTAATTAATGTTCCATCTTCATTACTAATATTTTTTTTATCTTTAATCTCATCTAACTCATGTAATATTTTATCTTCATTACTAATATTTTTATTATTTATTTTATCTTTAATCTCATCTAACTCATGTAATATTTTATCTTCATTACTAATATCTTTATTATTTATTTTATCTTTAATCTCATCTAAATCATGTAATATTTGTGTAATACGAGTAGTATCAATTCCTCCAGAAGGATTCTGTTGTAATGTTGTAACGGCAGATTGTAAATCTGTTATAACTTTTGCTAGATTAGGTGGTAAATTATTAATTATTTCTTGAAGTGAATCAATTCGATTTTCTAATCCGGCGGGTGCGGGAGTATTAACATCACTCTCCAAAGTAGATAATCTACCAAGTATTAAAAGAATTTGAGAATTTATAGTTTCAATTTGAGTAGTCATACGACCATTGTCTGTTCCCAATACACTTGTTGAACTTATTAATGAATCAATACTATTTTGAATTTTACTTAAATTAAATAAAAGACTTGATAATGTATCATCTATAGTTGATGCCATTTCTTATTAAATATGTGATTTTATATATGAATCGGAACACACTATTTTCTTTGTTTACGTGTTTTTCTATTACCACCTGAAAAATGAAGATATGACGGTGAGGGTAAATGTTTAAATTGTGCTAAAGGTGTTGTTCCAAGAGCAGTACTTACATCTGTACTAGTAAAAGAGCCATTATTATCTCCAGTCAAATCATTTAGAGTTATTAATCGATTCTCTGTATCATCAACTTGATATCCAAGAGCTGCTGCTAAAGTAGATAAAATATTTGCTTGCGTAACTGAACCTCCAGAACCAGTACCAGAGCCAGAACCAGAGCCAGAACTTAAAGCCGCTACTTGAGCCTGTAAAGCGACTAATTGTTGTGAAATTGTTGTCGTTGTAGCTGTTGTAGCATATAAACCAGAGAAATTTACATTTAACCATTTAACATAATCATATAAATTTTGTATAGTATTAATATTAGCTGGAGTTTTTAATGAAGTAGGGCCAAATGGAATATTTGGATTGTTTCTATTAATATTAGTAATTGTTACTGAAGCATCGATTGTATCACCACTTATTAATGCTGTACCACCTTCTTGAATGCTAGAATATAGTTTCTTATTTTTTAATTTTTGTAGTAAATCTTTTTTATCACTCATTCTATCTACAAGAATTTAATAAAAAAAAATCTTCTGAATAATTCTCATAGCTACCTTTTCCATTTACAAAATGCCCTTGTTGTTGGGTATTGTATAAAATTTTTCGAAAATCTTTTTTATTATTTCCTCGCAACATATATAACCATTTATATGATTCATATGTATATACTTGACTATCATTCTGAGATGTTCTTATAATAATATTTATATCCGGAGATTTAGTATAATCTAAAGAATCTACTGGACTAAGTTCTAAAATTTTTTTAAATTGAAAAATTCCTTCTGCTGGATTTCCAAATTCATCATATTCTAACACTGTAAGAGGTAAAGTAGGATTTGTTGTTGTTTGTAAGACATCTACATATGGAACTTCAGTATAAACCATTTTAAATAATTTTCCCTCAGGATTTCTTGATACAGTAGCACCTACTAAATATCCTCCAGCAGATCTTCCATAAATACATGTTTGTTTGCTAGATATTTTATATTTATGTTGTAAAAAACGAATACAATTTTCTAAATCTTCACATGAGTTTTCTTTATTATAAGTTCTTGCTTCATTAGCCCATCTTTTATTTACATCACCCCCTCCTCTAACACAAGCAAACGCAATTATCCATCCATCATCTAAATATGGTTTCCATCGTGTTGTACTTAAACTTGTTGGAATTCCATATGCTCCATATGCTATTATCATTAAACCTTTAATAGAACATAATGGTTTTACAATTATTAAAGGAACAGCTTTATCACCAACTAAATATCTTTTAACAATGCCATATGGAATAGTACAATTTTTATTTATAAATTTTTTTGTTATACTACATTCTTGAATTCCAGAATCACTATAATCTATAAAAAATCTATGAAAAGGATTCTAAATAAATTTATTTAAAATAATATTTCCATAAAAATTAGTATATTCTTTAAAATGAAGATTATAAATTCTTTTTAATCCATAATCTCGGAGAATAACTATATTATTTTTAATAGAAAAATATTCTATTTCTTTATTAAATTGTTTATGTAATGTAAAGCCAACACCATTCCAAATATTTTTTGAATTTTCTAAATAACATATTTTTTCTTTATAATATCCAATAGGATAATAGTTCTGTAAATTTAAATTTTCATATATAATTTCTACACCTTCAATAACAAATAGATTTTGTTTTCCAGAATTTTCTCTTAATAAAAATAAACAATCATTATCTCCTTTTACCAAACTTAGATTAAATCTTTTATCATTTTCTTCATAAATTATTATAAGATTATTGCCAGATTTATAATCTACTCCAACTACAGAATTATACCATAATTTATTTTTTGCTGTTAAATAATAACAAATATCATTTATAACATATACTTGTGGTCCAACATTATCTACATGCCATAGAACTTTATCTATATCTAAACATTCTAATCTATATTTTTGTGATCCATTGCCGATATCACGAATATGATATGTATATTTTTTATAGATAAAAATATCAGTAGCAAAATATCTTATACTAGTATTATTCGTATAAAACCATTCATATTCATAAGAACCATAATTTTGAATAATTATATTTTCATAAATAAAAAAAATCTTTTTCTTAGCATTTTCAAATTCATTTGCTTTATTTAATAAATCTTCTTTAGAACAAACTGATTCTACTTTTTTTTTAAATAAAGTATTTTCTCGTTGAACCATAGTATTCCACTTTACACCTTTCATACATTCCATCCATGATATACAAGAAGGCTGAGACCAAGATAAAAATTTGACATCTCTTATATTTGACATTGCTTAAACACCTACTTTAAAGAAATATAGAATATAGATGATATCAAATTCTAAGTCTAATTTCACGGTTAGTGTAATTTTTAATAAATCAAATAATTTTGGTTTATTACATGATGCGGAACTTATCAAGAGATCACTTTCTGGATATGCTATTGTAAAATTTGTAGATCCATTAGAACATCCTTCATTGAGTGATATAAATATTCATTTAGAAGTTCCAATATATTCATATGTTCCATGGGCATCATATAACATATTTATAATGAATCCGGAATGGTATGTAAAAGATGTGTATGATTCATATATGAAACATTTTGATGTAGTTATAACAAAAGAAAAATTATCAATAGGAACTCTACTTCCATGGAGTATTCTTCCATTTACTTTAAAAAATACTAGTTCTGTAAAAGAATTTTTATATTTAATTGGTGGATCAAAAAATAAAAGAGAATTTGCTATAAAATTTCTTCCATTTTGGAAAGAATCATATCCTACAATTCATGTATATAGTATTGAAGAATTATCATTTTTAGAAGCTCTTCCAACAAATGTAAAATTATATGTTGAAGATCTAACAAAAGAGAAAAGAGAAACATTATTAGAAACATATGAAGGTCATGTATGTTGTTCATTTGCGGAAGGATTTGGATATACAGCAGCAGAGGCAAATTATGTGAAAGCCTTTACAATTCTGAATACTCTTCCAGTATATAATCAAGATTATAAAGACTCTAAAAATGTATCATGGATAGAAACAGAAGTAAGTAGTAATAGTAAATATCCATATGGTTCATTTGTAAAAGCAACAGTCAATCTTGAAAGAGATTTAGAGATAGCAATAGAGAAATTTAAATTATATGATAAAAAATCTATAAACTCAATAAAGTCTAAAAATCTAGAAGATTTTAGAAAGAATCTTTTACAAATTCTTGATTCTATGCCTGAAAAGAAACGAATGAAGAATCTTCCTCCAATTTTAGATCGTAATAACTGCCCTCCAATATCTGTAATAACTCTTATTTATAATAGAAGAAAATTCTTTGATTTAGCACGACATAATATGATTTTAACAGATTATCCTAAAAATAAAATTCAATGGATTATTGTGGATGATAGTGACGTAATAGAAGAACAAGCATCTGATAAGATTATACAAACACAAAATCAATTCACAGATATAGAGATTCGATATGTTCCTTTATTAAAGAAGACACCAATTTCTCAAAAACGAAATATTGGAATAGAAAATTCTACAAATGATATAATATTATTTATGGATGATGATGATCATTACCCAGAAACTTCATTTAGACGCAGAGTTGCATGGCTAACAAAACATCCTCATTTAAAGAATACAACGAAAGCAGTAGCATGTACATCAATAGCATGTTATGATTTAATAAAAGGTGTTTCTGCTGTAAATTCTCCTCCATTTGATATTCCACTAGGTCAGAGAATATCAGAAGCAACATTAACATTTTATAGAAGTTGGTATAATGAAGGTAAGTTTGAAAATAATATACAAGTAGGAGAAGGAGAAAGTATAGTGAAAAAAAGAGAAAATGAAGTTCTAGAAATACCTCCTCAACAAATAATAGTTGCTTTTTCTCATGGAAAGAATATATCAAGTCGCCGAATTCCATCGGCTGAAAATATATCACCAAGTTGTTTCTGGGGGTTTCCCAAAGAATATCTACAATTTATTCATGCTTTAGCAGGTATAAATGTTGTTACAGATACTTAATAATTTGATTTTAATAATTTTGATTCTATATTATTTAACCATGCTAATCCTAAGAAGTTAGAATTAATCCCTGCGAATAGAGCATAGAATATGACGGCATGAACAAATATAGCAAGAGGACTTGTAGCTTCAGAAAAAAAAGAATTTTTGCCAGGTACTGGTGGAACTGTTATAATTACACCAGGTGATAAGAGAACAAAAAATAAAGTATATAAAATTAACATTCTACTATTATTTAATAATTACTAGATAGAATCTGGTTTTCAACAGTCTTTAACCATCCTAATCCTAAGAAATTTGAGTTAATACTTGATAATATAGAAAAGAAGACAGTAGCATGTACTATAACAGCAAGATTTGATGTTTCTTCAGAAGCAAATGCTCCTCTAGGGCCTGGAGGAAGTGTAAGTAGCATGCCGGGCGATAAGAGGACAAAAAGTAGAGTTATTAAAATTAACATTCTATATTATTTTAATTTTTTTTATGAACTACAGAACAAACATCCTTCGCCAGATTCAGCCGCTTGTTTTGCTTTTAATTGTTCTTCTTCATATTCACTTGCTAGACGATCTAGAAGTTCTTTTCTTTCACGTTTCTTCCGTTCTTCATCTGTTTCTACAAGCATTCGGGGATCAATTGTAAATTTCTGAGCGGATACCGGAGCCTTTGTTCGTAAATAATAACATCCAGTCTTCAATCCCTTTTTCCATCCATAAAAGTGCATACTTGTTAGTTTCGCATAATTGGGATCTGCCATAAAGAGATTGAGACTTTGACTCTGACAAATAAAAGCACCACGATCAGCAGCCATATCAATTAAGACTTTTTGAGATAATTCCCATGCGGTTTTATATCGTGGTTTAATAGATTCAGAAATATCACTAATATTTTGAATAGATCCGTTATGAGCAACAATCTTTTGTTTTAGATCTTCATTCCAAATACCAAGATCAATAAGTTCTTTCAATAAATATTTATTAATTATAACAAATTCTCCAGCAAGAGTTCGCCGGGTATAAATATTTGTTGTGAAAGGTTCAAAACATTCATTAAATCCGAGAATTTGACTTGTAGATGCGGTAGGCATTGGAGCTATTAGTAATGAATTACGTAGTCCATGTTTTATAATATTCTTTTTGAGTTTATCCCATTCAAGATCTGTTGATGGTTTTACATTCCACATATCAAATTGTAGAATTCCTTTTGATGCTGGAGAGCCTTGGAAACTAGAATAAGGACCATCTTTCTTAGAATCTTCCATAGATGCTTCTAGCGCCGCATAATACATATGCTCAAAGATTTTACGATTTAGTTCTGTTGCTTCTGGACTTTCCCAAGATATTTTTAGCATAGCAAAGACATCAGCAAGTCCTTGAACTCCCATACCAATAGGACGATGACGCATATTGGATGTATGAGTTTCTTTTGTTGGATAATAATTAATATCAATAACACGATTTAGATTATGTGTTACAATTCCCACGACCTTACGTAGCAAGTTAAAATCAAATTTATCTTTCTTTATAAATGTTGGGAGGCCTATTGATGCTAGATTACATACTGCGGTTTCTTCTGGTGATGAATACTGAATTACTTCTGTACAATTGCCAGTTAGAATACCATTAAACACACCAGCATGATTAATGGGTTCATTAAAACAATATGTATCATCATAACGATTATTATCTTCAATTGACACAACAGTTACAAATTGTTCAGCATTCCTTTGAGGCTCACGAGTATTAAATTGAAGTCTATGAGTTTTTAGACCAAGGCGTGAAAGCTGATAAAGGCCAGATGATGAAATAAGTAGTCTCCAAAGAGGTTCACATTTATAGAGTTTATTTCCACCATTTCCATCTGGTAGTAACCTCTCAGATGTTTCACGCATAAGAGTAACCTTCGCATTCACCCCAAGTGTTTGAAGCATTAATAGGATTTTATCAAGAAATGACTTATTAATAGAACCAATTTGTAGTGATTCATTTGTTCCATTTCGTGCTACAGTTCCATCAGCATCAAGTAGTCCAGCAAACCATTCAAGTTTATTTTTAATAGTTGCTTGAATGGGAACATTAAACTTCTTTTCAATATCTTTATGAAGTGTTGTATTAATTCTACCTAATGAATCTTCTTCGCCAGAAGTAGAACGAATATCAAGTTTATCAATTAGATACTTCTTTTCACCATATAACGATAGTGTAGGTGAGTCTTTGGTATAAGGACCATTATTATATGTTCCATCGCCACAAAAGAATCCATGCGTATAAGCATATTTAAAATCATATTTAGAATCTCCTTGAATAATAGGAGCATCCCATTTAGCTAATTTCATACCAGGTTTTAAATTTGAAGCATCAACACGTTTTGCTTTATCTAATGATTTATAGTCATTATAGTTTTCACTAATAATAAATTTATGGTAAGGAGTACATATTAGTTGTATTCCATTACTTAAATTAACAGTAATTAATTTCTGATTCTTACCAGTTTGTTTTACTTCAACTTCTGAAAACTGTGTTCCATTCCATATATTCACTTTTGTATTTACAGCATCTTTAATTTGAATATGACCTTTATCAGTAAGAATAGATGTTTCTGGAGCAACACAAAGATTTGATGACTTAATAATACCAAGATTCTGTTGATTGGACTTTTTATTAGCAGCATCTTTATATAGAAGATAAGGAGTACCAGATTCAGTTTGAGCATCAAGAATTTCAAACCAAAGTTTCTGAGCGGATACTTGTTTTCGTGCTCGTCCTTCTTTTTCATATTTTTCATACAATGCTTCAAATTCTTCTCCAACAACATCAGCCAATCCAGGTGCTTCATTGGGGCAGAACAAAGACCAAAGTCCTCCAATTTCAATACGTTTCATAAAGAGATCTGGAATCCAAAGAGCATAAAAGAGATCTCGTGCTCTCTCTTCTTCTGCTCCAGTATTTTGTTTCATGCGTAGAAAATCTTCAACATCCGCATGCCATGGCTCTAGATACATAGCAAATGAGCCATTGCGGCGCCCACCACCATTGTGCACAATACCAAGATGTGCTACAGTATAATCATGCGGATTATCAATTTCAAAATCATGAACAACGCCATCATATTCAACTTCTTCAATACTTTCAATGCGAGAATAGATATAACCATCATGATTCAAATATGATACATATTCACTTACAGGGGAATCTGGAAAGTATTTCATAATATCATTAATTCGTGGAACACGAAGCACTTTTGTTGTTTTACGAGTTGTAATATTCTTATAAGAGCTTACATTTCCAATTCTATCACGATCATAGCCAGATGCTAAACAACCAAGGCGAAGTAGCATATAACGAAGGCCTTCAATAACATTATCAGATGACATTTCAACACTTACTTCTTTTGTTCCAACACATCCATCTGTTTCAATAATTCCACGAATAATTTGAATAAGTTTATTATTAGGAAGATGTAGCATAGGAATATCAATATGTTTTTCTTTATTTACATCATAGAGTTGAGAACGAGTAAATTTAAATCCAACACTGTTTGGAGACCATCGAATGCGAGTATTTAGATCTTCACGTTCCTCTTTAATAGTTTTTACACCACGTTTCTCAAAATATTCTTCAACGAAGTTAGCAGTATCTTGTTTATTTTCACTATGAAGTGAAATATAAGCTGTTCTTTCAGAAATATGGCCATCGCCCAAGATAATACCATATAGGCGACAATCTTCTTCACTCATAGATTCAATATCATTTACATACTTTGGAATAGAATATACAAGAAAATCTCCAATAATTAAATCCTTAGAATCTTCAAATTCTGGTTTTACAATATTCTTATTAAGGCGATTACGAATAATATCAAAATTAAGACCTTTATTTTGCCCCTTTAGAGCAAAGATTTGATGTTCTGGAGTAACTTGAATTGATGAAATAGCATTTTTAACTTGTATTTTAAGCATCTTTCCTTTGTATTCATGCCTCACAGGCATATTTACATTTTCATAAGTTCCATTGCTTGTTAGAACTTTATCTGTAGTATTAACATCTTCAATTCTTTTAACACCATTTTGAGTATAAATAAGAGTTTCTGGTGTAAAGCATTGGTCAATATACCGTGCGGTATTATTAAAGACACGAAGCATAGGAACAATTCCATTAGAAGTTCCATTTGTTCCTTTAATAAGAGATCCTTTTGCTCGAATATTATGAAGATGAAGACCAATTCCACCCGCATGCTTACTAATCATCGCACAATCACCAAGAGTCTTATAAATCCCTGTCACACTATCATCATTCATTGCGATCAGAAAGCACGAACTCAATTGTTGGTGTTTAGTTCCAGCATTAAAGAGAGTAGGAGTAGCATGAGTAAAATATTTCTGACTCATATAATCATAAGTTTCAAATGCTCTTTTCAAATCAGAAGACCACATAGCAAGAGAAACTCGCATCCAAAGATGTTGGGGGCGTTCTAGAATTTTGCCACTTGTATCTTTCAATAGATATGATTTTTCAAGAGTTTTAAATCCAAAATAATCAAAGAGATAATCTCTATCATGATCAATCTTAGCATCAATTTCTTTTGCTTTTTCTGAAACACTTAATACTTCAATAAGTTCATTTGAAATATAAGATACTTTTTCTTTTGTTTTAGGATTAATTTGATTATTAAGTGATAACATTACATTAGTGAATGATGGATCTGTATTTTTCTGATGATTACTAATAATAATCCGACCGGCCAGAATAGCATAATCCGGATGGGTGGTAGAAAGAGAAGCGGATAGTTGGCCGGTCAATTCATCAATTTCACTAGTTTTTACACCATCGTAGATACGTGCTAAAACTTGTTGGGTGATAGAATCTGGATTTACTTGTAAGCCTTTTGATGCTTTACGAATACGTCCAAGAATTTTATCAAAAGAGATGGGTTCTTTTGATCCAGTCCGTTTAATCACTTTCATACTAAATGACATTTTGAGAATTGATTTTTACTAAACGCAAAATGTGAAAATAAAAAATCAATTTTTCATAAAATGAAAAATTAATAGAGTTTATGAGATCAATTTTTCATAAAATGAAAAATTAATAGAGTTTATGAGATCAATTTTTCATAAAATGAAAAATTAATAGAGTTTATGAGATCATTAATAGAGTTTATGAGATCTATATAATAGGGAAGATGAGTAAAGGAGTATGTGTATTTGATTTAGACAATACTCTTGGAGATTTTGGTTGTATTGATTATTTCTCATACATATATGATATTGAATCTTTTATAAAATCAAGTAGTACATCAGAGAAAGATAAACATTTATTAAAAGAACATTATAAAACATATTCTGATGAAACAAAAAAGTTTTTAAAAGAATTACAAGATACTTTTGAAAGTAATTTAGACACATCAGGAATTATGGAAATAATATTTCGTCCAGGTATAGATTCAATAATAGATTTATTAGTAAAAGAAATAGATAAAAAAACTCTTGGTGGCTGTATTATTTATTCAAATAATGGAAATCCTTATAATTTACAATTTGCTGGAAGAGCATTTGAAAGACAATTTCATCATAATAATATATTCATATCATATCTTGATAGAACATCAAATATTCGTGATGAATATGATGTAGTTGAAGGTCGTATTGTTGGTTCTAGAAAGAAAACAATAGAAACAATAAAAAAAGCAGCAAAGAATGCAAATATAATAATAGAAGAATCAAAAATAGCATTTGTAGATGATTTAATTCATCCAGATATTGCTTCAAGTAACGCATATTATATTCATGTAAAACCATATCATGCGAAAATAAATGATGAAATACTTGAAAAAATATTTAATATTTTTGAAGGAACATTATATGATTTATTTAAAAAATATACAGATACATCAATAGGTTCTAGATTTTTTACATTATATCATATAAAACATTTATTACATCTAACAGATATTGAAGAACTTGAATTTCAATATTATAATCATAGTAAAAACATATATCATGCTTTTTTTCATAATGATTATAACGAGTTTGAATCAAAAATAAAAGAATATATTCATTTATTACAACATACTGGAGGTAAAAAGAGAAGAAATACTTTAAAACATAAGAAAAAAATTAAATCAATAAAGAAGAATAGAACTAGATTTTAAACTTCTTTTATTACTTTTTTATTATTTGCGGAGAAACTTAGAAGTTTTGTCTGTGTAATAATACGTGATGTAATATTCATAGTTTCTAACTCTTGAAGAAGTAGTTTGTAAGCATAAGGAATTTCAATCGCACTAAAATTTGTTGTATTACCGCATGCTTTACAGAGCCAAATACCTTGGCTTGGATTACTAATAACAATTAGCCCACAATCACGACAACTATGGCATCTGAATAAATCTGAGCATTCCATAAAACGTTCTTTCGTAAATTCACTAATACCATGAGCAATAACAGCATCTCTTTCCATCTCTCCAAAACGCAATCCTCCTTCTCGTGCTCTTCCTTCTGCTGGTTGGCGAGTAAGCATTACTAATGGTCCAGAAGATCGAGAATGAATTTTATCAGCAGAACAATGTCTTAGTCTCTGATAATATACTGGGCCAGTAAAGATACTAGTTTCCATCATGCGACCAGTAAATCCATTATAAAGAACTTCATTACTATATGGTTCTAATTTCATTTTATCACGAAGAATTGAACTTAATTTTTCAACAGTAACATCATTAAATGGAGAACCATCTCCTAGACATCCTAATTCACAACATACTTTACCTAGAAGTGTTTCCATGAATTGTGCGATAGTCATGCGACTTGGGATACAATTTCCAATAATAATTGGACGTGATGCTTGTGTAACAACTCCTTCATTATTTCTTACAACACGTCTAGCAAAGATAAATCCATTTGGCATTGTTACACACCATACTTTTCCTTTATATGATTTAATTTCTTTAATATCATTTGTATTCTGAAGAACTGGTTCATTATTAATATCACATATAATTTTCCAATCATTATTATCTTGAGTAAAAGATACAGAATAACCTAATTCTAAATAATGATGTACAATTTCATCACGCTCAATTAATGATTTTACTCTCATAATTTTAGATTTACATGTGGTATTATTAGTTTTTACATTTGAAAGAAACTTAACATGCGTATTAGGATCTTGTGATAGTAATGTATGTGCTTTTTGTTTAATATAATCATTTTTAATATTATCATAAGGAAACATATCATGATCTGGAGTAACTAAAAGTGATATATTTTCATTATTATTAATAAATTCAATCATAGTATCTGGAGCGTCATTTAGAATAAATGCACTTGGGTATTCATAAATAAGTTTTCCAGATTTATGATTATAACCTCCAATACGAAGACTATTATTTTCATAACCAGCTTGAACTTCTTTCCAATTCATAAATCCATTTTCTGTTAGAATTTCATGATCTTCACTCAAACAATGAGGATTAATAATGATATCTGGTACAATACCACTTGCGGTTTGAGGCATATCTTGAGGACTGAGAATCATTCCTAGAGTACCTTTCTGACCATGTCTACTTGAGAATTTATCTCCAATCTCAGGGATACGATCTTGACGCACACGAACTTTAGCGAAAGAATATCCTTCACCGTTACGATTCTTGAAAATTTTATCAACCCATCCAGTTTCATTATTGCGAATAGTACGAGATACATCACGAAGACGTTTTGAACCAGATGGGACTACCATACCTGTTGGAACACGAATAGGAACAACTTTTCCAATAAGAATATCATCAGCATCAACATATGTATTTTCTGGAACAAAGCCATCATCGCCAACTTTATCATAATTGGCATGTTTCATTTGTTTAGTAGTTTCAGAAGTTGGTCGGCAGAATTTTTCTTCTTCACCGCTTGTTTGATTTTTACGTTCTTCATCTTTATAAGTTCTATAAAAGATACTTCTGAATAGACCACGATCAAGAGCAGCACGATTCATCATAATAGAATCTTCTTGATTATATCCAGTATATGCTAGAATAGCAACAGTTACATTTTGTCCAGAAGGCATGCTTTGTGCTCCATAAAATTTAGACATAAATGGAGATACAAAAGGTGCTTGAGGATAGCAAAGAACATGAGCCATTGTATCAAACCGATCTTTATAATTTAGAGCATACATGCCCATCGATTGCTTACCCATAGCCGATTGATATGAATTTCTGGGAGATTGATTATGATCTGGAAATGGAATATTAGAAGCAAGAGTTCCTAGAATAGTAGAAGGATGAAGTTCTACATGAGTATGATCATTATTTAATTCTTCAAATTTCATAGCAATGTAAGTTCCTTCAGTTTCACCAGGATCAATATATTCAATAAGTTGATTCTCATTTGGAGAATTCCATAGAAGAATTTCATTCCATGTTTTCAAATTATTAATTTCTTTTATAAGATGTTCATTTCCAGAAATTTCTCGTAGAGTTTCAGCGACATAAAGAGGACGAAGAAAACGACCAGCTTCAGTAGTGAGCCATAGTTCTTTGAATTGAGGTTTCCATATAATTCCAGTAAACATATGAATCTTACCACTTCTTTTTGCTTTCTTCAAATTAGTAATTGTAGGTAATACATGATTTGGCATAAGACTTCCAATCCAAGCACCATTAATAAAGACACGAACATAATTATATTTTTCTTGAATTGTAAGATTTTCTAGAATAATGATTACATTTAATTTCTTAAAATAATCTTTCAAAATATTAACATTTGAATAAATAGATACTGAAGCACTACTACTCATATTTTTTACAACACCTACACTATGACCTTCTGGTGTTTCACTTGGGCAAATATATCCAAATGATGTATTATGAAGTTTTCGTGGAGCAATAAGTTTTCCAGTTTTCTCGATAGGTGTGCTAACACGTCGCAAATGAGAAAGACCAGAAACATAATTCAAACGATTAAGAACTTGAGAAACTCCAATTTTAGTAGGTCCTCCAATTTTTGCGGATCCAAAATTACCAGTTGCCAAACTTGTTTTAAGACCAACTTCCATAATAACACTTTTAATAATTTTATTAATATTACTTACATTTACAATATCTTCAAAATTACCAGAAGCACGCCATGAGCCATTATGAATTTCTTTAGAAAGACTTGAACGAATATCTTTTACCATTTTATTGTTAAAATAAGTACGAAATAAAGAAGCCAATAGAAATCCTGGCAAATCTACACGCTTATTTGGATAGGCATCACGATCATCAATTGGAATTTTAGATGACGAAACCCATAGAAGTTTTCGTGTCATATGAGCAAGATAACATCCTTTAGCATAATTATCTTTATCAGTTAAACCAATATGAGGAAATACTTCAGTATGAAGAAGATCTTGAATTTTCATAGTATTATGTTTAGAGTTTTTTGAAGCAGAAGTATTAATTTCATTTGAAAGATAAATAAGTGCTTCTTCTTGTGTTTTTATAAAACTTGCTTCTAAAATAGATTCATAAAAGAGGCTAAAATAAGTTGGATCACCATCAAATCCAACAATTAAATCACGAATATCTTGATCTGGAAGAATACCAAATGCTCTGAATAAAATGAAAAGAGGAATATCATTTTTAATACGAGGAATATTTGCTTTTAGCAAATGAATTTGAGAATTTTTAGGATGATATACAATCTTAACCATATTACTTTTAGGAACTTGGTCATTATCAGGTCCAATACTTTTTACTTCAATAACTTCAATATCTTTATTATTTGATTTATTATTACGAAATACGAAAGGACGATTTTCACTCATTCGCTCTTGAGAAATAATAACTCTTTCACCACCTGATACAATAAAATAGCCACCAAAATCTTCAGCACATTCACCAAGACCTTTTGGATGAACATACATTTGATCATGTAGCAAACAATATTTACTACCGACCATTACTGGAATTTTTCCCATATGAACATTCGGAAATAGCCTTTCACGGACAGTTTTTGATTCTCTAGAATCTTTGGGTTTTGTATTATCAAAATATGTAGTTTTAATACGAACATCTACGAAAAGAGGAGATGCGTATGTAAGATTTCTTAAACGAGCATCATTTGGCATCATTGGAGATACCGCACCATTATTTTCAAAGATTGTTGGTTTTCTAAATGTAAGATTCTCAAAACTCATTGAAATTTCATATTCGTGTTTAGGGCCACTAATTTCTCCTAATATAGAAGCACCAAATCCCATCAAAGCATTTGCTGCTGATGTAGATAGTCCTGTTGCTGAAGCAAGAGCTGAACGAGGGCCTGATAGAGGAATTTCTGGTGATCCACGTACAATAATAGGATTTACATTTTTAATAATTTCTGGAATATCAATATCCATAAATGTATTGAATGATTCAATTTGATGAAAGATAACATGTCGCCCTTCGCATTGATTAAAATATTTATTTAATACTGAATGGAATGAAGGATACATTTTTTGCCTAGTATTTTTTTAGGATAATGTGTTTTAATTTTTTTATATTTTTACAAATCTAACTATATTTTTACAAATCTAACTATATTTTTACAAATCTAACTATATTTTTACAAATCTAACTATATTTTTACAAATCTAACTATATTTTTACTATATTTCTTATAAATAAATCTTTAAATAATATAGTATGACAGAATCTTCAGATACAAAACATATTGTTCTAACGGGAGATGTAATAGGAAAACAAGGAAAAGGTCGTAGAAGTCGTAAAAATCAAAAAGGAGGAGGTTCTACACAAGGAGGAACAATTGTTCAACTTAATTCTACATCATCATCTACGGTAGAATCTGAAATACAAGGAACAAATCCTTCTAAATTAGCAGAAACAGCAGCAGTACTTCCAGTAATGACAGGTGGAAAAGTAAAAGAAAAAGTAAAAGTTGTATTAAAAGAACTACCAAAAAAGAAATCAAATGTTGTTTTATCAGTAAATAAAATTAATACATTAAAACCAATTCAAGATACTAAATCAAAAACAAGAAAATCTTCAAAGAAAATATTATTTTCTTTAAAAAATCTTCGAAAAAAACTTTCAACAGCGAAAACAATAAAAAAACATTCTCAAGAAAAATCATTAGATGAAATTAAAAAAACTCTTGAAGAAGCAAAACTTATTAAAATAGGTTCTAGAGCACCAGAATCAATGATACGACAAATCTATAATGATTTTATGACGTTGAAACACAAAGCTTTGTAAACAAAGCTTGCTGTTACTATTAAATTTTACGTAGTAAAATTTAATGAAACACAAGGCTCTGTAAAAAAACACTTAAGCATAAAGATATATAATACAATAGATGATAAGATGCGTGAAGAATATGTAAAACTTTATAAAGAATATTCTCAAAAATATGGGCCAAATACATGCATTTTTCTAGAAGTAGGTAAATTCTATGAAATGTATGATGCAATTAATGAATTAACTGGTTTTGGTGAGACTTCAATGCAAAGAGCAGTAACAATTCTAGGTATTCAACTTTCCATAAAAGAAAATATATTATTTGCGGGAATTCCAGAACAGTCATTACATAAATTTGCTTCGCTTCTAACAAGAGAAGGATGGACGGTAGTAGTAGTGGATCAAGAAAAGGGAGGGCCGCAAAATAAAGTGATACATAGAAAGGTTTCACAAATTCTTTCACCAGGCACACATGTAGAAGCATTTGCTTCTGAATCTGTTTTCATAGGTTGTTTAGTATTAGAAAGTATTGGAAATAATGCTCCAAATTTTTCAATTAGTATAGCAGATATTTCTACTGGAAGATGTTATAGTTATGAATCTAGACTTGAAGGAAAATATGATTCTTGGAATTTTGATAGATTATTACATTTTTTTCAGATTCATCCAGTAAGAGAACTTATAGTAATTATGAAGGATTATACGATGAGAGATATGCAAGAATATTTAAGACAAAATCTCAGTTTATCAAATACTTTAATTCATTTAAAATTTAATATATTAGTTGAAAATAATTCAAATGAAGAATTAATGAAAAGATCATTTAATAACAAATCAATGTTATCAATATATGATTTTTTAAAGATAAAAAAACATTCATTAATGGAGAAAAGTATGATACATCTATTAGATTTTCTTGAATCACATTTTCCATCTAAAAATATGCAGCAAAATCTTGAAAGTCATACAATTTGGAATCCAGATTTATCAACGTATTTAGGAAATAATGTAATGAATCAACTTAATTTTATTTCTAGTAACACAGGAAATAATGAGAAGTGTATTCTAAATTATTTTCAAAAAACATTTACACCAATGGGAAAAAGAGCAATAAATGAAAGACTTTTATATCCTATTAGTGATATTGATATTTTATCTATGAGAGTCTATAAACTAGAAAATGTTATGAATATGGATGTATTAAAGAAGAAAAAGATAGAATATTATTTAAAACAAATATCTGATTTACAAAGAATTCATCATAAATTTTTTTCATATAATTTGAATTCTCTAGATATTTTAAATTTAGATCAAAGTTATACAAGAATTTTAGATATTATGAAATTATATGATACAAATATAAGTTTATTAGAATCATTTACAGCATATTATGATTATTTTAAAACACAATTTGATGTAGAAAAGGCAAAGGAAAAAGAATCTTCAGCAGATATATCATTTTTAAATAATAATATGGCTCCAAAAACATTTGAAATAGAAAATAATTTAAAACTCCAAAGAGTAAAAGCACAAAGTTTTTTACAAAAATTAATAGAATTTACTGGAGAAAATTTAAAATTTGATACTCAAGAAAAAGAAACAAATATATATTCAATTGAAGCATCTCGGCGTATAATGACAAATATAGATACTAAGTTGAAAAATACAAAAAGAGAATTATGGCCTCATAATAATATTGAAATAACAATTCGTAAATCAAATGGTTCATTAACATCATCATATTTAGAAGAAATTCATATTCAAACAATAAATTTTAGAAATAGACTTCATGAATCAGTTAAAAAAGAATTACCTCCTATTTGTAATACTATATGTGATATGTATAAAGATTTATGGTTACAAATAGAAGATTATATTAGTGATATTGATATTTTATTTACATTAGCAAGAGTTTCTAAAGAAAAAAACTTTGTAAAACCAATATATGAAGATAATACAAATGGTTCTGGATTTGAACTTTTTGGATTGAGACATCCATTAATTGAAGAACATAATTCTAAACAAGAATATGTTAAACATAATGTTAGATTAGATAAAAATGGATGGTTGTTATATGGAATGAATGCTTCTGGTAAGTCATCATTAATGAAAGCAGTTGGAATTGCTGTGCTGCTAGCACAAGTTGGTTGTTATGTTCCAGCAGATTCAATTGTAATTAAGCCATATAAAGGAATTTATACAAGAATTTTAAATCAAGATAATATTTATGCTGGATTATCATCATTTGCAATAGAGATGTTAGAGTTACGAGAAATTCTTAAAAAGGCGGATGAATATAGTTTAGTTTTAGGAGATGAATTATGTTCTGGAACAGAATCTGTATCTGCTACTGCGTTAGTAGCAGCGGGAATTATTTGGTTAGATAAAAAGAAAAGTTCATTTATATTTGCGACTCATTATCATGGATTGAATGATATTGAGAAAATTAAAGAGTTAGACAATCTTAAAATATATCATTTAAAAGTTCGTTATGATGTTATAAAGGATTTATTAGTATATGATAGGAATTTAGAAGAAGGACCTGGCAATACATATTATGGTTTAGAAGTAGCAAAAGCGATGAATATTCCATATGAATATTTAGAACTTGCTCAAGATATTCGTAAAGAAATTTTAAAAGAAGGAACAAGAACATCTCCATACAATTCAAAACTTTCAGTAAAAGAATGTGAAATGTGTGGTAATAGAATAAATTCACTTCTTGAAGTTCATCATATTATTCAGCAAAAAGAGGCAAATAAAGATGGATTTCTTCCAGATGGAACTCATAAAGATCATATTAGAAATTTAATAGTTTTATGTCAAAAATGTCATGATGACTATCATGCTGGTAAATTAGAAATAGGTCAATCAAAACAAACATCAGAAGGAATTGTAAGAGAAATTAAGAAAAAAGAAATAATAAAAAGTCCTTCAAGTATAAGCAAATGGAAGAATGAAGAACTAGAAATTATTCATTCTTATTTGAAAAAATATCCATTAATGACAATTAAAAGAGTATTATTTGAACTAGAACAAAATGAAGATATTCATATATCAGAATCTTCATTACGAAGTATTAGAAAAGAAATTTATTGAGAAGGAGTAACAGAAGGAAGAGCATTTTGAGGTAAAGCAATATAGGTCATAGGACCAGCATCTCCTTTATCACCTTTATCGCCTTTATCTCCCTTAGAGCCATCATCTCCTTTAGGACCAGTAGGGCCAGTAGGGCCAGTAGGGCCAGTAGGGCCAGTAGGGCCAGCAGGGCCAGTAGGGCCAGCAGGGCCAGCAGGACCCGGAGGACCAGCAATTACAGGTGTAGCATTATATCCAAGATTCTTCGCTTTTAGTTCATTAATTTCTTTTTGAAGAACTTCTACAGTTGATTCAAGAGTACGAACTTTACGACCAAGAGGATTGCCATTTTGATAGTTATTACCACTTCCATTAAATAGCGAAGACATATTCTAGAGACAATATATAATGAATTTTATTATTGATTCCGCACAAAACAAAAAAAATTAAATTAAATCTAACAAGGTATAATATAGTAGAAAATGATTATCCCTATTCGTTGTATGAGTTGTGGAAAGGTTCTTGCTGATAAATGGAGATTCTTTCAAGAAAAGAAAAATAATAAATCAAAAGAAGTTGAAAGAGTATATTTTGATGGTAATTCAATTCCAGAAACTGAAGAAAAAAAGATAATGGATCTATTAAATCTAAAACGTGCATGTTGTCGGAAACATTTTATTACCCAAATTGATTTGCTTGATAAACTCTAAAATTTACTATTAGTAGTAGTAAGAATGGAAATATTTTTACCATCATTAATTGTATTATTTATATCAGGTTTTTTTGTATTTTTAATAGTACCCCGAATATCTCCATTAATAATTTATATTATAGCAATATTATTTCTTATATTAAGTATATATGCTCATGTAAAAATGTTTGGAGATCAATATACGAATAGTCCATGGAGGGACTCTGTGACAAATAATGCGACACCAATATTGATATTTTTAATTACATTAACAGTAGTATTATTTTTCTTAAATTTATTACCATCATTTCATTTTTCATTACCAAAAATATTTAAGGATGAAACAGTTGGTACAGAAAAAATTATTACAAATACAAAAACGTTTAAGGAAATTCCGATTCATCGTTTAGTAGAAATTGAGAAACAATTATAAAATATTTAGATAAAGTAAGATGGTAAAAAATACTAGAAAGAAAACTAAAAATACTAAAAATACAACAAAAGTGCTAACGATACCACAACTTCGTAAAGCATTTGTTCAAGTAGATATAGAGACAAAAAAGATATTATCAAAAC
>Ga0208255_100028_pt1 | contig 26082 bp, 35 predicted proteins | sample CryBogCBH06Jun08_FD_184600 | JGI IMG/M metagenome (GOLD analysis project Ga0208255, IMG submission 184600) | Freshwater microbial communities from Crystal Bog, Wisconsin, USA - CBH06Jun08 (SPAdes) | ecosystem: Environmental > Aquatic > Freshwater > Lake | place: Crystal Bog, Wisconsin, USA... | reverse complement strand
TCATCTGAATCAACTACAAAGTCTATTTGGGCTGCTAATGGCATATCCCATTTAGTAAATGGATGGCAAACAACCAGGGCATTATAAAAGTTACGAAGGATTGGAGTAGTCAGCTTCATACTTTATGAACCTTGCCCCTAAAATCTACGGCATCTTCACCGCATACACGAATAATCTCAGGCTGAAGCATTTTGCTATGGTCAAACGATAGCATTACAAAGCCACTATTCCAATCTTTAGGAGTATCTTCAGTATAGGCAAATTGTTGTCCCATAGGGTCGGCTAAAGTCCCAGTCTGTACTCCCCATCTTGTGCCGTTGTAATCGTTAAATGGAATAGAAGATAAGACATGGGTATGTCCGGTAATCATTGAAACCCCACTTAGGGCAGCATTGTTACGCCCACCTGTCCAGCCACCTTTCCAGCGATGCTTAATACAAGTATCTTCATTTACCCAAAATGACCAACAAGGTTGCCACATAGGAAAGTAATCCCGCAATGAAGTACCAAACACACCTTCAAATGTAGGAAGGTTAGCAATAATAGACATTTCTAGTCTTTGGTCATGGTTTCCCATAGGCCAAAACAACTTAGACCCTTTAGAAACTGCTTCAATTTCACCTAAATAATACTGACAGGCTTCTAATTCTTCTTTGACAGTAGGTACTTTATTCCAATCTTGGCGTGGGAAACGGCTTAAATTAGCACCATCCAGCGCATCGCCATTACAGACTACTGCCGTAGGCTTAAACTCTTTAATCATCTCTAAGAGGGCTTTAAACGCTGTGGTGGTATCGTCAGGCCAGAAGTGTGCATCACTAAATACGATAACTCTGCCTTTTTCTATATCCATACCCCTACGAGTATGTCCTGTAGTTTGGGCGATTTTCTTTAACTGGTCAAAACGCTGGTCATCTACTGAAGGCAATTCAATCTTATGCCTTGCTTCTATTGACCTTCTTCTGTTATATACTGAACGCTGACTAACACCTATTTTTGTTGCCATTACAACGGCTGAACCACATTCTTTCCAGACTGCAATCCATTCTTCATCGCTTAAATGGTACATTAAATTCCCCTTAACAAGTAAAAGAACACTAACATACAATTATGGCATTTGCGAAAAAAGTTGATAAGAATCAAGTCTTTGTTGTGAAAACACTACGAGATTATGGGGCGCAAGTATTTCATTTGCATACACAAGGCGGTGGAATACCGGATTTAATGGTTTGCTATAACGACCAAACTATTTTACTTGAAGTCAAGGATGGGGAAGCCAAGAAGCTAACCCCTTTACAAATTAAGCTATTTGCTGGCTGGCAAGGTGGGCCATTACATAGGGTAAATTCATGCGAAGAAGCAATTAATGTATTAAAATTGTACGAAACGGAGAAATAATCATGCCAATGGACAAATCAGGCTCGGCTCAATCAGTCGGCAAAAACTATAAGACAGAAGTTGCCGCAGGAAAGCCTAAGAAGCAAGCTCTGGCAATTGCATTGTCTGAACAACGCACCCATGCTAAAGGTAAAGTAAAGTCTAAGCTAGAAGCTGCTTATGCTAAACACATGGCTGGCACAGAAGAAAAAGGCGAAACCAAAAAAGAGTCTAAAAAGATTGAAAAAGGTGAAATGTAATGTTTAACCTACCATCCGTAGTCGGCAAAAAAGACAAACGCAAGCAAGAAGAGAATGTTGGTAGCGACAAAGACATTCTAAATAAGAAGATTAACGATAGACTAAAGCGTAAAGAGAAGTTAGCTAAAGCTATGAATAAGCTACATGACGCTGACATTGCCTGATTATGCCTACGCTGGCTGAAATATTGCGTCAAACAGGTTACTCCCAAGATGGGGAATTAGCCGTACCTGCATCAGTAGAACCTACAATGACTTCTATATTGCAAAAGCATATAGCGTCATTACCACAGCAATTAGCTACAAACCAAGCCACATTAGATAACGCCATTGGTAGCTGGAATAAAACAGACTTTGCTACAGGCCAGCCTAATGCAAACTATCGCCCAGAAGCAATTAATGAATTAACCCAGTTAATGCCTAATATGGCTGGAATGATAATTGGGCCTCAATCTAAGTTATGGAATCAAAATAACGCTTTAAAAGCTGATGAATTATTAAAAAAAGGTGTTTCTCGTGAAGATATATGGAAACAAACAGGCACAGCTATTAGCCCATCAGGAAATTTAGTTCAAGAAATAAGTGATGCACAAGCTATTGCAAAAAACATTCCTAAACATTTTTGGCAGTCAAAAGAACAAAATTTAGAAAATTTATTAGAACATCCAGCTTTATATGAAGGTTATCCTGCCATTAAAGGGTTAAAAACTACTTTAAATAAAGATTTGCCAGATGTAGCTGAATTGACAAACAAAGGAATTGGTTACAAGCAAACTACAAACGAAGAGTTAACCCCTTCTTTGTTGCATGAAATTCAACATTCAATTCAATTGCATGAAAAATGGCCTACTGGCTCTAATCCAACCGCCAAATTATCCGCAGAAGAAGAAAAACATTGGGTAAATACTGTTGTTGATGAATTAAAGCAAAATTTAAACAATGAAGGCTACTCTAATAAAGAGCTATTAGATTACGCTAAGAAATTAGCTTTAAGTCCAGAAGGAAAGCAAGAGCGATATAGAAGGCTTGCTGGCGAAGTTGAAGCAAGAATGACTGAAGCAAGAGCAAAACTGTCCCCAGAAGAAAGACTGTTAAATTATCCATTTAAAGAAGGTCAATATGGATTAGATGTAGAGCCATCTAAAATTATTACTAGAAAACAGCTTTTAGAACAAAAGATAAATAGTTTAAAATAATGTTAAACTAAAACCCTTATAAATCAATTACTTGAGATTATATGGATAAAAAAGTAGCGAAAAATACCGAACACCCTAATTTAAATGTGGGTAGGAAGCCAGGAGTGCCTAATAAAAGCACTACGATGGCTCGTGAAGCGATTGCCAAGTTTGTTGATGGTAACACCCACAAAATGCAAGAATGGCTACAAAGCGTTGCTGACGGCATACAAAACGATGAAGGTAAATATATAGTTGCGCCAAACCCTGAGAAGGCTTTTGGTATGCTTCAGACTGTCATGGAATACCATGTACCTAAACTTGCTAGGACTGAAGTAGTAGGTGATGAGAAAGCCCCTCAACGCATGGTGGTGTCTTGGAAGAAATAGAGATTGAACTAGACTATAAGCCTAGAGATGTATTCCTAGAATTTCACGAAAGAAAAGAGCGTTGGGCAGTTATAGTTGCTCACCGAAGATGTGGAAAAACTGTCTCTTGTATCAATGAACTCATCTATAAGGCACTAATAGAGGGAAAAGAAGACGGCAGATACGCTTATGTTGCACCATATTACAGCCAAGCCAAGAATATCGCCTGGGACTACTTGTTAAGATTTAGTAATCCTGTAATGGCTAAAGCTAATCAATCTGAACTATGGGTGGAACTAATAAATGGCGCAAGGATTCGTTTGTTTGGTGCTGATAATGCTGACTCTTTACGTGGTCTATACCTTGATGGGATTGTCCTAGATGAGTATGCAGATATGCGCCCTCGTATTTGGGGCGAGATTATTCGGCCTTTGTTGGCAGACAGACTCGGTTGGGCAGTTTTCATTGGAACGCCCAAAGGTCATAATGCCTTTTGGGACATATACAATAACGCCACCAAATCTTCCGATTGGTATGCCAAGACCTTAAGAGCTAGTCAGACCGGCTTATTGCCGCCAGAAGAATTGGAAGATGCCGCCAAGTCCATGACGCAAGACCAATACTTACAAGAGTTTGAGTGTGACTTTGAGTCAGCTATTTTGGGTGCTTATTATGGCAAAGAGATGCGCCAGCTTACCGATGGTGGCAGAGTTACCAAGGTTGATTACGACCCAATGTATAAAGTTAATACAAGCTGGGACTTGGGTTATTCAGACGATACAAGCATTTGGTGGTGGCAAGTTGTCAGGGGAGAAATTCGTTTCCTTGACTACCATGGAAGCAATGGTCAGCCAGTCCCTTTTTATACAGGACTAATTCAAGCTAAACAAGCAGAGTTTGGCTATGAATATGGCATACATTATCTGCCCCATGACGCAAGGGCAAAAACTCTAGCAAGTGGTGGAAAGTCAATAATTGAACAACTTTCTGTTAAAATTCCGTTAGAATCAATGAAAATTGTCCCAAATTTAGGACTTCAAGACGGAATTCAAGCAACTCGTATGGCGCTGATGAAGTCTTGGTTTGACGCAGAAAGGTGTCAGGATGGTATCGAGTCATTACGACAGTATCAAAGAGAGTATGACGAAGATAGGAAAGTGTTTAGAGATAAACCTCGTCACGACTGGACAAGTCATGCTGCAGATGCTTTCAGAATGGCAGCGGTTGCTTGGCGAGTGGAAGAAAAGATAATGACCAAGGATGAGCCTATTAAAGGCTTGTTTGTGGGCGAAACAGATGTAACTTTAAACGATATGTGGGATATTAAAAATACCACAAACAACAGGAGAATTTAAATGTCAGGCATACAACAACCATTTGGCACAACATACGAATATGTAGCCCCTTCCACAACTGCTCAAGTTTTAGGCGGTTCAGGCGCAGTAGGCGACACATTAGTGCGTGTTATTGCTACCGTAACTACTTCTGCCACAAGCTCAGTCACTATTATTGACGGCTCTACTTCTTATTTGTTAGTACCGCCTGTAGCACCTTTAGGCGTATATTCTATTACTGTTGAGGCTCAATCATTAAATGGCCCTTGGAAAGTAACAACTGGCGCAGGTTCTAGCGTAATTGCTGTAGGCAACTTCTCATAAGGCTTTCTATGTCTGAATTAAGAGGCGAGGTAGCGCATAGCTACGAAGATTGGTACAACCGCATTATGTCCTATGAGCGTAGTTATAAGCTCTGGGAAGCTCGTGTTGATAAGATTTTAAAAAAGTACAAAGACGATAGTCGCAACAAAACCAACCCAAATGCACGCTTTAATATTCTTTGGTCAAATGTCCAAACGATTACTCCAGCGATATTTGCAAGACTTCCTCGCCCAGATGTAAGCCGTAGGTTTAGAGATAACGACCCTATTGGTCGAGTAGCCTCACTCATGCTTGAAAGGGCATTAGAGTTTGAAATTGAACACTATGGCGACTATAAGTCAGCTATGGTGAACTGCGTTACTGACCGTCTTTTAGGTGGTCGAGGCACAGCATGGGTGCGCTATGAACCGCATTTCATGGCAAAAGCCGAAAAAGAACCTGAAGATGGCTTTGAATTAACTGAAACCATTGACGCTGAACAAGCCTATGACCCTAGCTATGTTGAAGGAAAAGGCGATGTAGGCAAACCGCTTGAAGGTGAAATGCCAGAGGAAGAAGATAACGAACCTGGCGAAGTTGAAGAAGAAATTGAATACGAGTGCTGCCCTGTAGATTATGTCCATTGGCGTGATTTTGGGCATACAGTAGCTCGTACATGGGAAGAAGTCACCGCAGTATGGCGTAAGGTCTATTTAAACCGTACAGCGCTTGTAGAACGCTTTGGCGAGGAATTAGGTAAACAGATTCCACTAGACACCAAGCCTGAACAAGTAGGTAAGTCTTATACCAAGAATGATGACCAAGCCTACCAAGCGCAGATTTATGAGATTTGGGACAAAGAAACAGGCAAAGTACTGTGGATTTCTAAGTCAATGAGCAAAATTCTTGATGAAAGAGAAGACCCATTAGAGTTGGAAAACTTCTTTCCTTGCCCTAAACCTTTATACGCTACATTGACTACTGACAGTCTTGAGCCTATTCCTGACTTTACTATTTACCAAGACCAAGCTAGAGAGTTAGACGACCTTTGTGACCGTATTGACGGACTTATTGGTGCGTTAAAAATTCGTGGTTTATACGACTCTTCCGCTTCTGAACTCCAGCGACTATTTTCTGAAGGTAATGAGTCTAATGTATTGATTCCAGTAAAAAATTGGACAGCATTTGCCGAGAAACAAGGACTCAAAGGTGCATTAGATTTAGTCGATATTGCCCCATTTGCACAAGCATTGATGTCTTGCTACTCAGCAATGGACCAGGTAAAGGGTCAAATCTACGAGTTGATGGGTATTGCCGACATTCAGCGTGGTCAAACCGACCCCAATGAAACTCTTGGCGCACAAATCATTAAGTCAAACAATGCAGCAGGTCGCCTCAAAACTATGCAACACGCTGTTGTTGATTTCGCAACCTCGCTGCTTGCCATTAAGTCGCAGATTATCTGCAAACACTTCACAGAAGACACCATTGTTAAGATTTCTGGCGCAATGCAAATGTCTGATGAGGACAAAGCATTAATTCCAAAAGCGTTGGAGATGCTAAAAGACGAAGTTAGCAAGACTTTCCGTATTGAAGTCACCTCTGACTCCATGATTTTCCAAGACGAAATGCAGGAAAAGCAGGACAGAATGGAATTCTTGCAAGCAATGGGCGGATTTATGCAACAAGCAGTACCAGCCGCTACACAAAGCCCTGAATTAGCGCCATTATTGATGGAAATGCTTAAATTTGCGGCAACTGCGTTTAAAGCTGGAAAGTCTTTGGAAGGTCTGATTGACGAAACTGCTGACAAATTGCGTACTCAAGCTAAACAAGCTGAAGGACAGCCTAAACCGCCTACTCCTGAAATGCAAAAACTCCAACAAGAAATGCAACTGGAACAAATGAAGATGCAAGCCAAGCAACAAGAATTGCAGACTCAAAACCAGTTAGAAATGCAGAAAATGCAAGCTGAAATGCAACTTGAGAAGGCTAAACAAGAGTACCAAGCGCAAGAAAACCAGCTTAAATTCCAGTTAGAAGCCCAGCGTAACCAAGCTGAAATGGAAATGGAAGCAAGATTGGCGCAAATGAAGATGAATATGGAACGCAATACGCAAGTGTTGTTAGCCCACATTAACAATGGCGCAAAGATTGAAGTAGCACGCATTTCTGCCGCAGATGACAACGGTGAAACAGCTTATATGAATGAAGAAGATATGGCTGCTTCTATGGAACACCCATTAGCGCCTATTGCAAGCGCCATTTCTAAGAGTAACCAAGAAATGACACAGACTTTAGGTCAATTAATCAATACAATTAACGAAAACCATAACCGCCCAAAACAAGTAGTGCGTGGCCCTGACGGTAAAATCCAAGGAGTTATTTAATGTCTTCAAACCTCAAGTATTCAAATGGCACTCGTGATGCCCAACAACAGGGTCTAATTACCTATGCTGGTTCAGGCGCTATTATTAGCATTTACCAAGGCACGCAACCTGCTAACGCCAATACTGCAATTACAAGTCAAACCCTATTGGTTTCTCTTACTGTTACTGGGTCTTTTGGTACTGACAGCAACGGTACTATTACCCTAGGGTCGGTTGCTAACGGCACAGCAGTCGCTACAGGTACAGCGCAATTCTTTCGTATATTTAAGTCTGATAACTCTACCGTTATTATGGATGGCACAGTAGGATTGACTGGTTGCGATATGAACCTAAATAACACCTCTATTGACACGACTCAGGTTGTTTCTATTTCTTCTGGCACTATTATTCGTGCTAACCAATAAGGCTAAATAATGGCCTTAATTATTAAAGATAGAGTCCAGGAAACAAGTACTACTAGCGGTACTGGCACTCTGACGCTTGCTGGTGCTGTAACAGGTTACCAGTCATTTGGGTCTGCTATTGGCAGCGGAAATACTACCTATTACGGTATTTATGAAACCCAAACGACAAACTGGGAAGTAGGCATTGGCACAGTCGGTAGCGGCACATTAGCTAGAACGACAGTATTAGCGTCTAGCAATGCAGGGTCATTAGTTAGCTTTGGTGGTGGTCAGCTTGCAGTATGGGGCGATATGCCAGCCGCCAAAGGCGTATATCAGGACACCAATGGTAATGTATTTGCCAATAATTTTATTCCCAATACAACAATTACAGCGTCTTCTGCAACGCCAATTAATTTAACTGTTGCTTCAGCGCAATACCAAGTAGTTACAGGCACAACGACTTCTCAGACATTTAATATGCCTGATGCCACTACATTAACGGTTGGCGACACATATTACTTTAATAACAATATTACCTATTCTTCTGTACAGTTAAATGCACATGACGGCACAACCTCGTTATTAGCCTTGCAAGCTGGTGGCGCTGCCCATTTAATTTTATTAACTAATGGCACAACAAACGGCACTTGGGATGTCCATTCTTATGTGCCTGGCACAGTTTCTTGGGGTACTGCCACTTTAAATTTTAATTCTTCAAGCAGTATTTCAGGCCCAGTTTCTTGGCAAGGTAATGCTGTTGGAGTAGCTTATGGTGGCACAGGATTAACCTCTACCCCTGCTAATGGCGCTTTGGACATTGGTAATGGCACAGGGTTTACTCGCACAACATTAACTGCTAGTACAGGTATTAGCGTAACCAATGGGTCAGGCTCAATTAGCATTGCAAACACAGGTGTTACTTCTGTTACTGGTACTGCCCCTGTAGTTTCAAGCGGTGGCACAACTCCTGCAATTAGCATGGCAGCCGCCAATAGCACAACCAATGGCTATTTAACCAGCACAGACTGGAATACATTTAACAATAAACAGCCTTCTGGCACTTATGTAACTTCTGTTAGTGGTACTTCAGGACGCATAACCAGCACAGGTGGCACAACTCCTGTATTGGATTTATCCAGCGGAATAGTCACCGCAGGAACAACAGGGTCAAGTACATTAATTCCTGTAGTAACAGTAGACACTTATGGGCGTGTAACAAACATTACAACTGCGTCAAACCCACAAGGAACAGTTACAAGTGTTTCTGGCACAGGAACAGTCAATGGAATAACTTTAAGCGGTACGGTCACATCTTCTGGAAGTCTGACTTTAGGAGGGACAATCGACCTTACAGGCATTACAATTAACGGTGGTAGCTTCTAAAGGATAGCAAATGGCAACGACAATCGAACTAAAAAATAGCGTAACGACTGGCAATTCGCCTTCAACTCTCGCCCAAGGCGAAATGGGCGTTAATATTACAGACAAAAAAGTCTGGATAGGTAACGCTTCTAGCACTCCAATTCAGTTAATTGGTGCTGGCGCAAGTATGTCATTGACTAGCCTAACGACTTCCTCAGACGCTTCTATATCAGGTCTTACTGTTGGTAAAGGAAGTGGGAATGTTTCTAGCAACACCGCTTTTGGATATAACGCTTTAGCAACAAATAGCACAGGAGATAGTTGCGTAGCGGTAGGTTACGAAGCCTTACAAAATAATACTACTTATAGCAATACTGGAGTTGGCGCTTATTCTCTTTTTGCAAATACAAGTGGAACTGAAAATACTGGTTTAGGTCGTTCTTCATTACAAGGAAATACTACAGGAGCTTCAAATGTGGCTGTTGGTGTTAAAGCCCTCTACTCAAACACCACCGCAGGTAGCTGTGTTGCGGTAGGTTATCAAGCTGGATATAACAGCAATGCTGGCGGTAATACTTTTGTTGGTGAAAGTGCTGGATATGGAGTAACTTCAGGTAATTACAATACGGCTATTGGTCGTAGAGTTATGTATGGTGGCACAGTAACAGGCTTATACAATACAGCCGTTGGTGGTCAAGATGATGGAAATATATCAACTATGACTTCCCTTACAACTGGGCAAAAAAATACAGCCGTAGGAAATTCTGCTTTATCTTCTTTAACGACTGGTAGCAACAATACAGCAGTAGGTTATCAAGCTGGTGCAATTTATACAACAAGCTCTAATAATATATCATTAGGTTATACAGCAACTGGTTCTTCAGCAACAGCATCAAATGAAATAGCTATTGGTTCAGGGGCAGTAGGCAAAGGAAGTAATACAGGTTATGTTTCTGTTCCGTTTTATCAAAGCAACAATTCAACATTATGGTCAATTACTTCTGACCAAAGACTTAAAAAAAATGTTGTTTCTAATTCAGATGGATTAAATAAAATAACAGAAATTCAAGTGCGTAATTTTGAATATCGTTTACCTGAAGAAATTACAGAAATTCCACAAAATCAAGCTATTAACAAACAAGGAATTCAACTTGGCGCTATTGCACAAGAACTTGCGCTTGTTTTGCCTGAGTGTGTAGAACAACAATCAACTGGTATATATACTGTTAATGCTGACCCATTGATTTGGTATCTTGTAAACGCAGTAAAAGAACTTAAAGCGGAAATTGATTTATTAAAAGGAAAATAAAATGTTAGAACTAACACCTGAACAAGAAGTACAGCGCAGTTACAACGCTGCAATGGATAGCGTAAACCTACTCAACGCTGGTAAGCCTGAAGAAATGACTGATGAAGAATGGGCAGCTTGCAAACAACGCAATATTGACCATCTTAAGATTCAGCTTGAAAAGGGAGCTGAGTATTACGGAAGTAATGATTTAACACCTTTTACAGCAGCAATCGCTAAGTAATTTTTAACCGTAGTACAACCAAGGAGTTTATATGAGTAAAAACACGAAAAACACTCAAATAACTATAGACGGAGTCGAATACGAATACGAAAACTTGACTCAAGAACAACAAATGTTGTTTTCCCATTGCATCGATTTAGATAGAAAAATAGATTCTGCTAAATTCTCGCTAGACCAACTTGGCGTAGGAAAAGAAGCCTTTATTGCTAGACTGAAAGCCTCTTTAGAAGAGTAATAAATGCTCGGTTTTAATCCGTTATCGAACCAACCAATCTCAGATATAGCACTTCCGTTAATAACGGGGTCTATATCTGCAACGGATTCTAACGATACAGCGACTTTAACAGGCAAAGTAGCCATTACAGGTACGATTTCTGCTACCGATGGCACAGATACCTGCACAATTTACGCCCAAGAACTCATTTCTGGCTATATTCAAGCAACTGATGGACAAGATACAGCCACTTTAATAGGCGCTGTAGCCGTTTCTAGTGCTATTTCGGCAACAGATGGTGCTGATACGGCAACATTTACCGCACAAGCCCTTGTAGGCGGTTCTATAAATGCTACAGACGGTAATGATACAGCCGATATTGAAGGCCAAATTGAAGAAGATGGCTCAATTTACGCTGTAGACGGCAATGACACTTGTGATATTCAAGCTACCGTTGGTGGCGGCATGGATATGCACGATGGCTTTACCAAGCGTGAAATTGAACGGGCTAAAGCACTAGACCGTAAGCGCAGACAAGTCGAAGAAAAACTCATTGAGGCTCGCAGGGCAGATGGAGAGGCTCGTAAGAAGCGCTTTAAGGATTTAATTGACCCTGTTGCGCCAAAGCAACAAACAAAGAAAAATAAAGTACAATTAAAACAAGAGATTAGGATTGATACACCGTCAGTCGAAGTCAAGCGCTTAGAAGCGGTTATCGCCAATCTTGACAGACAAGAAAAGGAATTAACCCAAGCAATAGCGTATAGAAAGCAAATTGCCGACACAATGGCGCAACTTGCAATTCTAGAAGCTAAAGCAAGGGCTGAACAAGATGACGAAGAAGCCCTACTAATGCTCTTATGACCGAACTGCCACAAAGCCCATACTCACTCTACAAACAATCTTTAGACCTTCTCCATGCTGGACATTTATTGCCAGGCTTTAGGCTATATGAGAACCGTTATCATCCAGAAGTAAAACAAGCTATTTCTGCAAGCCACGATAAACATTTGCCAGCGCCTACATGGAAAGGTGAAAGACTATTAGGGAAAACCATAGTAGTCCAAATGGAACAAGGCTATGGCGACATTATTCAAATGGCAAGATTTTTACCTATGCTTAAAGCGTGGGGCGCAAAGGAAGTCTATGTTTTTCAACATTTTTCTCTACATTTACTATTCGGTCAGATGGAGTGTATTGACCATTTGTCGAATGATTTTAATGACCCTGTAATTCTCAATGCAGACTATTGGGTTGGGTCAATGTCCCTGCCGTACTTTGCTATGCACGCCCCTGCCCATGTGCGCCAATTATTCCCTGTAAGCGCCAATAAGATTGTAGGAAGCGAAGGTTATTTAGACGCAGAACCATCTAATATCGAAAAGAAAATAGGTGTTAATTGGATGGCTTCTAAAGGCCATTTGCACTATGCCAAGTCCATTCCTGTACAAGAAATGCGTAGGCTTTTAGGCGCTGACGCTTATAGCTTAAATTACGATGGCGATGACATCTTTATTCCATTGCCAGAAGGCTGGAAAAACAACTGGTATGAAACCGCAAGACACATGAAGTCTATGCGTGGTGTTATTTGCCCAGACACAGGCACAGCCCACTTAGCTGGCGCTTTAGGTGTGAAGTGCATTATGTTGCTTCCTGAAGACCCTTATGTTTGCTGGCGCTGGAAACATGGGCGCTGGTACGACTCTGTAGTAGCAATCAAACCAAATGAGTGGGACAAAATCCCAGAATTATTAAGGAGAATGTAATGATTTGCCCTAAGTGTGGATATTCAGAAGGCAACCATGTAGAAGCCAAACAGTCTGATAAAGATTATTACCTTGAGTTTTGGGGGTTTACCCTAGGTAGTCCAGAAGCTGAACAGGCGTGGAAAGAAAAGCAAGAAATGACTTTCAGAGAAGCGCCAATGGTGCAATCTGATATTAGCGGCTATGTAAGCCAAATAGATGGTAGTTGGATTGAAAGCCGTAGTAAGCACAGAAGCCACCTAAAGCAGCACAGAATGATTGAATTAGGCAATGATGTACCAACGCAGCACAAAAAGATTGAGTTAAGCCGTCAAAGTAATGAGAAGCGTAAGCGTCAAATTGCTGAAATGGCTTATGAAAAGCTCAGTTACCGATAATCCGACAACTTGGAGAAACCATGAGTGATGACCGTAGAAGTATGCTAGAAGCAGCAATGGATGCAGCCCTTGAACAACCAGAGGAGAACGAAATTGTACAAGAACCTATGGAAGAATCGCAGGCTGTGGCACAAGATAATGCCGAGGAGTCCAATGAAGAGGAAACTGTCGCAGAAGATAGCGAAAAACCTACCGAAAATGTTAAAGCTGCTCAATCTGAGGAGTCGGATGAAGAACCGCAGGAAGAAGTAAAACCTGCCATTCCACGCCCAACAACATGGAAAAAAGAGTATTTGCCAATTTGGGACAAACTGACAACAGGTCAGCAATTAAGCCCTGAAGAAGCACTCAAATTAGCAGAATATTCTAACCAGCGTGAGTCTGAATACAAAAAAGGCGTTTCTACCTATAAACAAGAGGCTGACAATGCCAAGACTTTGGTAGAAGCTATTGCTCCTTTTATGCCTGATTTGCAAAAACAAAATATTCATCCTGCCGCATGGATTAATAACTTAGGTAGGGCGCACATGATTTTAACTAGCGCACCTTACAATCAAAAGGTTGAGTTATTTCATAGACTTGCAAAAGATTATGGAATACAATTAGGGCAAGAAAGTGTTGCGCCAGTACAACAGTATCAAGACCCACAGTCTTATGCGTTGAACCAGCAACTAATGGCTTTGCAAAATGAAGTACAACAGGTGCGAGGCTGGAAAGAACAAGAAGAACAAACTCGTCTTACGGGCGAGATTGAAAGAGTTAGAAGTAATGCGGAGAAGTTTCCGCACTTTGAGGCGGTAAGGGAAGATATGGCTCAATTACTTGAGCGTGGATTGGCCCAAGACCTTGAAACGGCTTATGCAAAAGCTGTGCGTATGAATGATGAAGTCTTTAAACTGGAACAAGAACGACTCCTTGCCCAAGTTAAAAAAGAAACATCAAAGGCACAACAAGTAGCTAAAGCCAAAGCTGCCGCAGTAAGCCCAAAATCCGTTACTCCTAGCGGTGTGGCAAACAAGGTAGATTCGAAGGATAGACGCTCGCTTATTGCAGCCCAAATGGGCGAAATAGGCGGCAGGGTTTAATTAACATACTTTTAAAGGATATATCATGGCATTCGCAAATAGCGCAATTACCGATATTATCGCTACTACCATCCAAAGTCGTAGCGGTGAATTGGCAGACAACTTAACACAAAACAATGCAATTTTGATGCATTTGGACAAGAAGGGCAATGTACGCCCATTCTCAGGTGGTAATGTGATTTTGGAAGAAATCATGTACAACGACCCAAATACAAACAATGCAAACAGCTACTCTGGTTACGAAGTATTGAATATTTCTCCAGACAGCCCAATTTCTGCTGCCCAATACAAAATTGCTCAGTACGCTGACGCAGTTACAATGTCTGGCTTAGAAATGTTGCAAAACTCAAGCAAAGAAGCAATCATCGACTTGTTAGATGGTCGTATGCAAGTTTCTGAAGCACGCTTGTTGAACCGTATTTCTGGTGACTTGTTCTTGGACGGTACAGGTAATGGCGGTAAGAACTTGGATGGTTTGGCTGCTGCAGTTTCTGCAACTCCTACATCTGGTACTTACGGTGGTATTAACGCTGCTAACTGGGCTTTCTGGCAGAATACAGCTACTACTGGTACAACCATCACAGCTTCTAACATCCAATCTAAGATGACTTCTACAGCTCTCCAATTAGTTCGTGGCACAGACAAGGCTGACTTGATTGTTGCTGACACTAATTTCTACAGCTTGTATGTACAGTCACTCCAAGCTATTCAGCGTATTACTTCTGAAGAGTCTGGCTCTGCTGGTTTCGCTTCTATGAAATTCTACGGTGGTGGTACATCTGCTGATGTTGTATTGGGTGGCGGTTATGGTAATGAGCAGCCTTCTAACACAATGTACTTCTTGAACACCAACTACATTTTCCTACGCCCACACAAAGAGCGTAACTTTGTACCTATCGGTGGCGAGCGTCAAGCAATTAACCAAGACGCAATCGTGAAGTTATACGGTTGGGCTGGTAACTTGACAACTTCTAACCGCTTCCTACAAGGCATTTTGACCAACTAATAGATAGGGGGAAACCCCTATTTATAAAGGTCTATTTAATTTACAAAGGAAAAAATCATGGCTTATAGTACTCTCCCAATCGCAGGCGTAAACCTTAACGGTGTTACCAATGTCGATTTCGTTTTGACCAACGGTTCTACTGTTGAAACAATCCCAGCATTTGGCCCACTCGGTGCTGAGACTTTTGGTAACACAGGCTTGCGTTATGTATTCGCACAAGCTGGTGCTGCTATCTCTGCCTCTACAACCGTTTGCGCTATCAATGCTTCTACTTTCCAAGTAGCTGCTACTGGTGGTGCTTACACATCCCCAGGCGTTGCTTTGGCTTCTGGTGATTGTGCTTGGTTCTCTGCTGCAAGCGTATAAGTTTTACCCCTGTAGTACACTAGGGATTCCCTCAAAAGGGGAGTCCCTTTTTATCTTTTAACAACCTAATCCCTTAGGAGAATTAAATGGCTATTGAATCAGATGTACGAGGTGCTGACGCACTATTAACGGTAAAGTTTTACCGTAAACCTATTGAAATTAAAGATGAAACCCTTGCACAAGGCAGACCTATTTTTAGAGATGCTGACTGGGTAACAATTTACACCCCTGGCGACCAATTAAACATTATTGACACTATCGCCCAAGACCGCCATAAACTGCGTTTTCCAGTCCAATGGGCGGCATACCAAAATAAAATGGGTGGTGAACAGACTTTAACTGGCACTCCTATTGAACATTGGCCTTTGGTAAGTATGTCCCAAGCAGAGGAATTAAAAGGCATTAAATTCCGTACTGTTGAAGATGTCGCAAACTGTTCAGACCAGCAATTACAGCGTATTGGTATGATTGCAGGCATGAGTCCTCATTCCTTTAGAGAAAAAGCACGCACTTTCTTAAATTTGGCGCAAGATACTGCCGAAATTGACAAGCGCAATGCTGAATTAGCACAACTCAAAGAGGAAAATGCTAAAATTAAGGCTGAAACAGAGGCGAAGCTGGCACAAATGCAAGAACAAATGTCAGCGATACTTGCTGCTGTTGCGGAAAAAACCCCCAAAACACGCAAAACAAAAGCAGTAGAGGCCTAATATGTCCCAAACGATGCTCCAACTCGTGCAACAAGTAAGTGCAGAGTTAAACCTTCCAGTACCTACCTATGTAGCTGGTAATCCTGACACCAATGTCCAACAAATTTTGGCATTGATGAATGGCGCTGGCTACGAGTTATTGAAAGAATATGACTGGCAGACTTTGGAGAAGGAGTATCGTTTCTACACCCAATTCCTTAATGCAACAGCTACTTCTACACAAGGTAGCTATGTATTAACCAATGTCAGCACAACTACTGGACTAAATACTAATTACTCCATTACTGGCTACAATGTAAACCAAGACACTTATGTTTCTGTTGTAAATGACGCTACAACCGTAACAATGAGTCAGGAAGCATCTTTAACAGGCACAAATAGCGTTTTATTTGCACAGACTATTTACCCCCTTCCTTTTGACTTTGAGACCATTACAGACCGCACCCATTGGGATAAAACAAAGCATTGGGAAATGCTTGGCCCTGAAGATGCACAACAATGGCAATGGTTAAAGTCTGGTTATATTTCAACTGGCCCACGAGTCCGTTGGCGTATTCTTGGCGGTACTTTCCAAGTATGGCCTCCAATGAATACTCAAGAGTATTTAGGTTTTGAATACCGTAGTAATGCTTGGGCAGAGTCTGCAACTGGCACACTATTACAACAATTTACCAATGACTCAGACACGACTTTCTTTGACAGTCGTATTATGGTTATTTATACAAAACTTAAATATTTCCAAATTAAAGGTTTTGACACCACTTCATTAACGCAAGATTATCAGCGTTATTTGTCTATTGCTAAAGCCAATGACAAAGGTGCGCCTAACTTGTCATTTAATCCTAACCCAAGCAAAGTGCTTATTGGTTGGGCTAACGTGCCCGACACGGGGTACGGCACTTAATTATGCAGCCACAGCAAAATACTGCTACAACCGCTTCTTTAACTGCGCCTGTTGGTGGTTGGAACGCTAGGGACTCTTTGGCGGCAATGCCGCCTACTGACGCAGTAAACCTAACTAATTTTTGGCCTACTCCTACCGATGTTAGGCTTAGAAATGGTTGGACTAAATATTCCACAGGTATTACAGGTCAAGTAAACACCGTAATGACTTATGCTGCGCCAAGTGGTCAGCAATTATTAGCTGCCGCAGGGACAAAAATATACAACTGTACAAATTCTGGTACAGCTACTACCTCTTATACAGGTATTACTAGCGACAAAATGCAATGGGTGGACTTTTCCAACATTGGTGGTTATTACCTAGTAGCTTGTAATGGTTCTGACCCTGTAATGGTTTATAACGGTACTTCATGGCTTAAAATTGCCACGACTTCTACTGGTCAAACTATTTCTAGTATTACCAATACAGGCAATGTTGCTACATTAACAACCTCTTCTGCACATGGTTTAATTACTGGAAACCAAGTCACTATTACAGGCGCTACTCCTAGTGATTACAACGGTGTTTACATTATTACCGTTACTAGTACTACAACTTTTACTTACACAATGGCGACTACGCCAAGCGGAAATGCTAGTGTTGTAGGCACTTATATTCCATTAGGAATTACAGGCGTAGACTCTAGCACTTTTATTAATGTCAATTTGTTTCAAAACCGCCTATATTTCACGCAAGAAAACACCCTTAAATGCTGGTATTTGCCTGTTAATTCTTTGGGTGGCGCAGCACAAGTATTAGACTTTGGCGGTATTGCAAGAAATGGTAGCTTTTTACAAGCTATGGGTACTTGGACTATTGACGGTGGACAAGGCGTAAACGACCACGCAGTATTTGTTACTAAAAATGGTGAAGTTATTGTCTACCAAGGCGGAGACCCTTCTGACGCAACCACATGGTCATTAGTAGGTGTTTGGCAATTTGGCGAAGTATTTTGTAGAAAATGTTTTTTTAAATTTGGCAGCGACCTTTTGCTATTAATGAAAGAAGGTTTAGTGCCTCTTTCAGCCGCATTACAGTCTGACCGTTTAAACCCAAGGGTTTACTTAACGGACAAAATTTACTACGCAATTAACCAAGAAATTGCCCAATATGCAGACAATTTTGGCTGGCAAATTAGCTATTTTGCTGACCAAACCATGCTGCTTATTAACATTCCTTCAAGCACAGGCACTCAGCAATATGTAATGAATACCATTACAGACGCATGGGCGCAATTTACAGATATTTCTACTACTTGTTTTACTTTATTTAATGACCAGCTTTACTTTGGTGGAAGTGGTTTTGTAGGCAAGTTTTGGGACAGCAATGCCGACAATGGCAATAACATATTTGGTAATGCACAACAGGCTTATTCTTATTTTGACAGTCCAGGACAAAATAAACGATTTACATTAATTCGCCCTATTATTCAATCTGACAATGGTGTGCCAACAGTTTTATGTAACATTAGCACCGACTTTCAAACAGTACCTCCTGTAGGTCAGTTAAGTTTTAACCCAGGATTGACTCAAGTAGGTACTTGGGATAACGGTAAATGGGACTTAAACAAATGGGGTGGTGGTTATTTAACCACTAAAAACTGGCAAGGTGTACAAGGTATTGGTTTTTCTGCCTCAGTTAATATGAATGTGTTGTCGCAAGGAATTGATTTCCATTGGGTTTCTACCGACTATGTATTCCAGAAGGGCGGAGTCCTGTAAGTGCTTGAAACTAATCAGGAATTGCTTAAAAAATGGGCAGGGGATAATCTTCCACAAGCGTCAAATGCCCATTATTTAGGTAATGTGATTGATGGAAAAATTCGTGCTGTAGTGATGTATTGTAATTTTTTTGGTAAATCTTGCTGTATTCATGTGCATGGCGAGGATAATCATTGGGCTACTAAAAGTTTCTTAAAAGCAGTCTTTCATTACCCTTTTAACATATTGAAATTAAAGGTTATAATTGGCACAGTCGCAGGCAACAATGAAAAAGCCCTAAGACTAGACCGACACCTTGGTTTTCGAGATGTTGCCATTATCCTAGACGCACACGATGAAGGGGATTTGGTAATTTTGGAAATGCGCCCAGAATATTGTAAATGGGCATAAGGAGATAGTAATGGGTGCAGGTACAGGTGTATTTTCTAATGCAGGGCAAAACGCTACAGGGACAACAAACCCTTATGCAAACACAACTAGCCCTTATGTGCAAGCCGCACAGCAAACAGCGCTTGGAAATTTAGCTGGCGCACAAGCCGCTACTGCCACAAACCGAGTAAATCAGTCTACTCCTTATGGCAATTTAAACTATGTACAAACTGGCACAGACGCTAACGGAAACCCAATATATTCCGCTAACCAAACATTTAGTCAGCCATTACAAAATACATTTGGCAATATTTCTAGCAATGTGCAAAACACTAGCGCACAAGCATTTAACCCTACTAATTTGCCAAGCACAGGAATTAACCCTGGACAGACTTACCAAGCGGCTGAAATGCAAATTTTGCAACCTCAACTGCAACACCAGCAACAAATGGTTAATGACCAACTTGCAAACCAAGGGATTCAACCTGGTTCGGAGGCATATACTTATGCCCAAAATCAGCTTGCCAACAACCAAAATAACTTGTTGGCACAGACTACAACACAAGGTCTTAATGCTGGTTTAACTGCTAACCAACAAACCTATAACCAACAATTACAGACTTATAATAACCCATTGCAACAATTAGCTGCATTTAATACTGCTTCTAATCCTGGTTATGTAACGCCTTATACACAAGCTGCTACAACAGGCCCAGACTATAATGCCGCTACTCAAGCACAACAAAACGCCCAAATTGCCGCTAATAACGCAGCTTTAGGACAATCTACTAACCTTACAAGTGGTTTGTTTGGACTAGGTTCTAGCGCAATTACCGCAGCAGCTCCTTCTATATTGTCATCTTTAGGCCTATAAAATGTTTAGAAGTAAACATTCAGGCTGGACTTGGGAATTAAAACGCACCCCATTTGGAGGCGGTGGCGGAGTTATTTCTGACATTGGAAATGCAGTTAGCAATGCTGTTTCTGATGTAGGTAATATTGTCCAAAATGATGTAATTACACCCATTAGTAATGCTGGTGTTTCTATTGACCAAACTGTTAATAATGCTATTCCTGGCGGTTGGGCTACAGTCGGTGGCGCAGCACTTTTAGCTGCTGGTATTGCTGACCCTACATTATTAGGTCTAGCTGACTCAGGCGCTTTAACTCCTGACGCTTTGGCTAACGCAGGCGTTTCTCAAGATACCATTGACGCATTAGGAAGCGGTAGTATTACAGCGCCATCTTCTTATGTTTCTCCTTCACAAGCGCTTACAACAGATATTAGCGGCTCTACTGGTGGAACAAGTATAGGAGCAACAACAGGTGGTTCAACTTCTGGTATTGCAATTCCTAGCAGTTCTGCTATTACAGTAGACCCTTCTATAGCTGCTGGTAGTGGTGCTAATTTAGCTGCTGCTGGCACAACTGCTACTGGCGCAGCAACTGGTGCTGGTTTAAGCGGTACAAGTGGATTAAATGCCGCCTTACCTGCTGCTGGTGCAAATGCTGGCGCAGGTACAGGTTTATCCGCTGCTTTAGCGCCAAATACTGTATTGGGTACAGGTTTAGCTGGCGGTGGTGATATTGGCGTAGCTTACCAATTAGGCGCTAATGGACTGCCTGCTACAGATTGGTTAGGAAACCCTATTGAAGCGTCTTCAGTCGGTTTAAATGGTTCTACAGCTACTTCTTCTATATTGCCAAACCCAACACAATTAGCAACAGCATTAAAAAATTTAGGCGCTGCAACCCAAAAAAATGCCACCCAAACATTACCAACTGTGCATTATCAATCAGCGTTTTTACCAAGCGCACAAACTGTACCAGTAGAAGGTTCACGATTAACAACAACGCCAACTGCATTAAAATTGGCTAGTCTGCTTCAATAGGAAATAATATGGCACAACCAGCTTCTTTAACTGACCAAGCATTATTAGCTACTGACCCACAAGCTATGGCATTGTCACGCCAACAGCAAATGGCAGACTTGCTTACTCAAAATAGTACGCAACAACCTACTGGACAAGTGATTTCTGGTCGCTATGTAGCACCTTCTTGGGCGCAACAATTACAGCCTTTGTTTAATGCTGCTGCTGGTGCTTATTTAAGCCATAACGCTGAAAATAAACAACAGGCTTTGGCGCAAGCATTGCGTGAAAAACAACAATCTGCCGTACAAAATTACTTAAATGCTGCAACTCCTCAAGAAAGATTTACTGCTGGCACTAGCCAATATGCACCTGCTGAATTGCAAAAAACAGCATATAGTTTAGTTTCTCCACAAAAACTTGCAGAAGGCGAAACATTTAACCAGCTTAATATGCAAACTGGTAAATATGAACCTATTGCTACTGGTGGCGCAGCAATGCCAGCAGGTGTAAAAGAAGCTGCCCAATTGTTAGGGATTACAAAACCAGTTAATGAATGGAATCCACAAGAATTAGCTGCTGTAAATCAAAAGGTTGTGCAATTAAAACAAGCTGGCGCTAACAATATAAATGTAAATACAGGTCAGCATGGTTTTGAAAATACAGCAAAACTTGGTGAGATGTTTAAATCTGAGCCTATTTATAAAGCACATCAAGAAATTAATCAAGCGTATCAACAAGTAAATGCTGCGCTTGATAAAAATAATGCTGCTGGAGATTTAGCTGCATCTATTAAAATTAATAAATTGTTAGACCCTAACTCTGTGGTTAGAGAATCAGAAGTGGCTACTGTAGCTAATGCAACAGGTTTATTACCTAAATTGCAAAATTATGCCAATAAAGTTGCAACAGGAGCGTCATTAAATCCACAACAAAGAAAAGAATACAGACAATTAGCAAAAGAGTTTTATGCTATTTCTGGCAATCAGTATAATGAAACACGCAATAAATATTCTCAAATTGGTCAACAAAATCAATTAAATGGAACGGATACAATCCTTGGACAACCTTGGAAAGCCCCTGTTGTTTCTAATCAAAATTTAACGCCAGCAATGCAAAGCGCCAATGAAATTCTTGGTATTCCTTCAATGGGAAATAAATAATGGCTGAAGAAATCGTAATTGACGAACATCCAGCAGAAAAATATGCTGCATGGATTGTTAAAAATGCTGACAAAAAAGGCACAGCAGAATTTAATACTGTTGCAACAGCCTATAAAGATGCGCTAAATTTAGGGAAAGAGCCTAAAGCAAGTGTAGAAGTATCTTCGCCTGAAGGTCAGCTATTAAATACTCAATTTGGTGAAACTGGCGGTGGCGCTGCTGTAGGCCGACCACAAGGCCTGAACCGCACAAATGTTCAATCTGAACCACGCCCATTAGAGTCAGCTTTAGCTGGGGCTACAAAATCTATTGTAGATTTGCCTGTAGGCGCTGCACAATTAGCTGCGTTTGGAAATTTAGGCACAAGTCAATTAGCGCAAAGATTAGGAAAACAAGCTGATGTATATAGTGAAGCTAACCCTATTCCCTATGGCGCTGGTCGTGTAGCTGGGGCTGTTGCTCCCGCAATGGGCATTTCTAAAGCTATTGGTGCAATTCCTTCTTTTGAAAAAATAGCAGAATTAGCACCTAAAGCTGCCCCTTATATTCAATCTGGTTTAACTGGGGGTGCTGCTACTGTAATGACCCCTGAAGAAACAGGAAAAACAAATGGTGAGCTATATAAAGAATTAGCTAAAAATGCTACTTTAAATTCTTTAATTGCAGCACCTTTACCAGTTTTGGGAAAAGTGTTTAATGTTGCTAAAGAAGCTGGAAAAGCTGTTATAGAACCATTTTCTGAATCTGGTCAAAACATTATTTTAGGTCGTGCTTTGCGAAATATGTCTGGTAATGATGCAGAAAAAGCTATAGCAAATTTACGCAATCCAAAAGTATTAGTGCCAGGCTCCAATCCAACGACTGCTGAAGTGGCTGGCGTTCCTAGCATTGCTGCGGCACAGCGTACAGCCACAGCCGTATCTCCTGAAGCTACAAATGCTTTGGCATATCGCCAAGCAGAGCAAAATGCTGCAAGACAAGCCGCTTTAGAATCTGCTGGTGGTACTCAAAAAGAAAAAGACATTCTTGAAATGGCTAGGTCAAATGTTTCTAAAAACGCTTATGGAAAAGCATTAAATAAACAAATTGACTATAAAACATTGCCAACTGAATTAGCCGATGAAGCTAAAGCTTTGCGTGATGTTCCAGCAATTAAAAAAGCCGCAGAACAGGCCAAAATTAATGCGTTAAATGAAGGTATTGATATCAAAAATCCTTCTGGAAGTGTGGCTGGTTTACATCAAACTAAAATGGCTTTAGATGACCAAATTGAAGCCGTTAAAAGGGAATTAAATAGAACTGGTAAAGGTTCTACAAGCGCAGAATTAAAAGGTTTGCAAGCAGCTAAAACTCGTTTGCTTTCATTTATTGAAAATGATGCTATTAGCCCTGAATATAAACAAGCTAGAACATTATTTGCCAATATGTCTAAACCCATTAGCCAAATGGAAGCCATACAAAACGCTGCTCAATCATCTACTCAAAAACTTACAGGTCAAATTTTACCTACAAAATTAGCTGACAATATATTAAAATTAGAAGAATCTGGCGCAGTAAATTCTAAACAATTACAAGAATTAAAAGCAGTCAAAGAAGATTTGGCTAGAGCTAAATTTGCCGCAGAAGCAGGTAAAAGTGGCGGTTCAGATACTGTACAAAAATTAGCTTATAGCAATATGCTTAATCAAGTAAATTTGCCTAATTTACTGCGTAGAAATAGATTATCAGCTACAGTAGGTAACTTTTTGGCTAGAGGTTCAGATGTTGCTTATGGTGGTAAAAATAAAGAATTAGCTAATAAATTAGCTTTGGCATTAATGAATCCACAGCAATCTGCTGCATTAATGAAACTAGCTGGTAAAGAAGCTAAAAATGCTAATTTAACACCAAAAGAATCTAGAGCTATCCAATTATTAATGACTGAAGGCTTACAAAAGGCTAGAATAGGAAATCAAAATGAGTAGAAATGGAAGTGGTATTTATAGTTTACCTGCTGGCAACCCAGTCGTCACAGGTACAACCATTAGTTCAGCATGGGCAAATAGCACATTAATCGACATTGCCAATTCATTAACTCAATCTATTGCAAGCGATGGTCAAACTACTATGGCTGGCAATTTTAATATGGGTACATACCAAATTAACAATATGGCAGACCCTACATTAGCGCAAGACGCAGTTACTTTGAATTACTTGTCGGCTGGTACTTATACTATTAATGGAGGGGCTTTCTAATGAATTTTTCAATCGTTTGGATTATGGACAAGTTTGGCTTTGTGCCAAAGGATTCTGTTGATTTTCAAGAATGGCCTTTTCCTGTACCTAAAAAAACAGTTAAAAAGACTGTTAAAATACCTAAAGCGACTACTCGCAAAAAACCAACAACCAAAAAGTGAGTAGCAAAGTGGACATTGACCTTTTTAAATACGGACAACTTGTAGCCCAGGTAGACGCTATGGAGAGAAAAATTGACAAGCTAGAAAAAGGCATGGAAGAATTGCTTGAGCTTGCTAATAGGTCTAAAGGGTCATTGTGGGCAATTATGAGTCTTACAGCAGGAGTTAGCACTTTTGTAGGGTTTCTTTCGCACTATTTCACCGCAAAATGAATGAAATATTTACCCATATTCTTACAGGTAAAGATAACCAAACCCATGATATAGCACGCTGGGCTTGGGCTTTAGGTTTTGTTGTAGTTGCAAGTGCAGCAATTTATTTAATATATGCAGGACATGAAATAAGCCTCACAGAGTTAGCTGGTGCTTTGGGTATTGTTTCAGGTTCAGGTGCAGCTTCAGTAGCTGCTAAACAAATGTCTGGGTCAGAACCACAATGATACCTTATGCAAATTACATCAAAATTGGATTAGTTATTATTGTTTTACTTGGTTTTTTTTCTGCTGGATGGTCTGTACGCAATCGTGACTTCATGGATTACAAACAAGGAGTTGAAATTGCCGCCAAAGAACAAGAAGCCAAAGTAGAGTCAATTCAAAAACAACACGAATTAGTCACTAAAGGAATTCAAGATGAATATGATGCGAAACTTGCTTTGTTGCGCCAGTATTATGCTAACGGGGTGCGCCAGCCCAATTCCGGCAGCGTGTCCAACCTTTCCACAACCTCCAGCCTCGCTAATGCAAACACCGCCTACGCAGAGCTTATTGGACAATGCGCTGAAACGACCCAGCAATTAGTCAGTTTGCAAGAGTGGATTAATGGTCAATTAGGCATTAAATGAATAATTTTAGAGAATGTCTAGACCTAGTCTTAAAGTCTGAAGGCGGCTGGACAGGCGTGCATGGTCTTGCTGGTGATGCAGGTGGAGAAACAAATTTAGGGGTCACTAAAGCAGTTTGGGAAGAATGGGTAGGGCATCCTGTAAACACGCTTAAAAACCTCACCAAAGACGATGTAGCACCCTTATACGAACAACGCTACTGGAAACCTTGCTATGGAGAAGTATTACCTCGGGGACTCGACTATCTTGTGTTTTCAATGGCAGTTAACGCAGGGCCAGGCAGAAGTGTTAAATTGCTTCAGCAGTCTATTGGATGCGTACCTGACGGAGTTATCGGCCCAGCAACAAGAAGCCTTATTTGTGCAAGTAATCCAGCAACTCTTATCGCAAAATTCTCAGAAACTAGGAGGGAATACTATAAGTCATTAAAACAGTTTCCTATATTCGGAAAAGGTTGGGTTGCCAGAGTTGATAATGAAGAAGCACAAGCGCTACAAATGGTTAAAAACGGTTAGAAACCCATAAAATTAGCGCCAACGCAGACAATACCCATAGAATTGTCCAAATGTGGCTGTATTCGCTTTTGTGAGGTCTTTGTATAGCTGTACACCAACTAGCATCTTTAAGCGCCTCTGAAGCTGTTTTATAGCTTTTACCAACCATTCCAAATGACCGTGTACTCATTTTTTCCCCTTTTCTTTCTTGTTTTGCTCAATATATTGCCGCAAAATATCTAAAATTCCAGCCTCAACTAATACTCCTAGAC
>Ga0208255_100027_pt1 | contig 26193 bp, 11 predicted proteins | sample CryBogCBH06Jun08_FD_184600 | JGI IMG/M metagenome (GOLD analysis project Ga0208255, IMG submission 184600) | Freshwater microbial communities from Crystal Bog, Wisconsin, USA - CBH06Jun08 (SPAdes) | ecosystem: Environmental > Aquatic > Freshwater > Lake | place: Crystal Bog, Wisconsin, USA... | reverse complement strand
ATCATATTCAATTGGAAAAATTGTTCTATTATTAAAAGTCGTAAAAAATCTATTAGATGATGTTACATAGATTTTTTTATGTAATACTCCATCTAAATCTTTATTTTCTATTAAATTTTTATATTCATCAGTTTTTTTATTTTCATTTGTTGTATTTATACTAATTGATATAATATCTAAATTTGTCTTACAAAATATATCATTTGTTGGACATCTTATTGCCGGTGCTGGATGAGGATGAGGATGTGGATGAGGATGAGGATTGGGATGAGGATGAGGATGGGGATGAGGATTGGGATTCGGTGCTGGATTTGGGTTAGGTGCTGGATTTGGGTTAGGTGATGGGTATATATAATTACCATTGACATCAAAAATAGGTGCGGGTTTTGGGATCATATTAGTAAATCCATTATTTTGTAAATAATTTTCAATTTTATTATATATATTTTCTGGTGTAGTATTCGTTCGCATTAAAGGTTCTAATTGTCTAAGTAATTCTCCAAATGATTCATGATGATTAATAAAAAAATAATCTAATGGGTATAATGTTCCCATATTTTTACTATAAATATTATAATATTCCATCCAAAGTTGAATACCATTAGATATAGCATCATCTGTAATAATAAAATAATATAAATCATTTACCCAATCACTTGGACTTGGACTTGGACTTGGAATCGGTGCTGGATTTGGATTCGGATTCGGATTCGGTGCTGGACTTGGACTTGGATTCGGTGCTGGAATTGGACTTGGATTCGGTACTGGAGATGAAATACAAAATATATTAGATGACCAATCAAAAGTATTATTTAAAATATCAGAATTTAAATTACTTAATTCAGTATTCTCTGTAGAAGGATATAGAGTACCATAACTATATTTTGGCTTTCCTAAAAAATCTTGTATATTGGGATTAAGAGATATATATGGAGAATAGTGAGTATTTGATGTTAATTGATAAATTCGTAGCATTGATATATTATCATCAATAATATAATAATGTAATAAATTATCTCTATAAATATCATATGTTTTACTTTTAGTTACATTTAAATAATTTGTATTATCATTAATTATTGTCGTTATTCCAATATGATAGTAACAGCCTATTTGTAATGTAGGAGGATTCTGATTCGGTCCTAAAGATGAGAAACTTGGACTAGCTCCACCAGATTTTTTTATTTTATTTTTTCTAGATTTCATCTAATAATATACTATTTTATTTCATCATATATTGTTCCATTGCTTTATCAAAAGCATGAAATTGTTCTTCCATAGTTAATTTTTTAGTAGTTTTCTTTTCAACCTTTCCTTTATTTTTTAACATTTTTTCTAAATTTTTAGATGATACTGAAGGGTATTGAAGAATTTCCATAAAAAATTTAGGACTTTGAGATACAGCTCTCGATAATACAAGAGGATCTTTTATTAATGGATTGGCTGCTGGAACTTTCCATCGAGGAACTTCACATAAAATTCTAGCACACAATCCCAATAAATTTTTTCTAAAAGAATTTGTTATTCTTGTATCTTGTAATTTGAAAATATTCACAATTGCTATAAATTCTTCATGCATCCGTATTTGTTGTTTATTTGCTAACTCCTTGTAATATTCAATAAATAATTGTAAATAATAATATGATATGTTTTTACCTCCATAACCTCTATCAATAGTAGTTAAACTTCCTTTAGAATTTTCTTTTTTAACTTTTGTTTCTTCTTCAAATCCCCATTTTATCCAAAATAACGCACGTTCTAAAGAATGTTCCGCCAAGGATTTACAAATATTATTTCCAATTATTCGTAATATCATTAAATCTCCATCTCCTTTCCATACTTTATTTACAACTTCTGTATCTCCAATCATTGAAATACTTTTTATCCACAATTCATCATGTGTTTCAACACCCACTTTTGGCCATACAAGTTTTGGAAATGTTGGAGCATCATGAAGAATAATAATAATCTCAGCAATTTTATTTTGAAAATCTAGATTATTATAAAGAGTTTCATCTGGATATATTTTTATTAATTCATCAAGTTCTGTCATACGTTTATTCAAATACATAAATATACGTAAAGATCCAATATTAATATGATTTAAAGCATAATTCCAAATAATTTTAAAAAAACTCATATATCCTCCAGAACATATTAAATCAATTCCAAAATGAAGACATTTGCCAATAGCGATTCCACCAGAATCCATTAAATTCTTTTCAAAAGCATGAATACACTCACTCGGTATATAGCCACACCGGGTGCGAAGATTTTTAGGATCATCATCTAATACACTCATTAATAATCTATAATTTTTTATCTTATAGATTAATACTTAGATTTATTTCTTGATTTTCTTAATTTTCTTGATTTTTCTGACTTTTTTGTTTTTTTTACTTTCCCTCCAACAGATGTTAAAGCATTTAATTTTGATACTAATGTAGCACAAATTGATAATAACGTTGAAAATTTATTTTGTATAATATTTTTTAATTTATTACTAAATGTATCTATACTCATATTAATACGTTTTATAAAAAGACCTTTACTATTTATTAATTGTATATTCGTTATAAGATTATTAATAGAAGCACTTATTTGATCTTGAGTATATGCTCCATAATTATTTATTAAATTTTTTAATATATTAATACTAGTATCAATATCAAATGATGATGGAATATGTCCATATAGAGTAACACCAGAAATGTCATAAACTAAATTTAATTTTTTTCTATTATTATATACATAATTTGTTATATCATTTACATTTTTAGGATATATAAAATATGAATGTGTTCCTACAGCACCATATATATTATTATTATCAGAAAGATCCCAATAAGTAGCAGTTCCTGCCAGATTTTTAAAATTTATACTACAATATTGATTATATTTATTTACTATACCATAATCAATCGTATTACCACTATCATGATAGATTAAGTATAAATATATAGGATATTCAGTACCTTTCGTAAATGATTTACCTAAATCACTAGTATCAGTAGTATTCAAATTCATATGTAAATCGGTACCATCAGTTTTAGCACCATTTCCAATATTATAAAGTCCAGGTTCTATATTTTGTACCCATTTATTTGCCATATCATTCGTAGATGGTGGTATATTTACAGGTATCAATGGCATAGGAGGACTTCTCATCATTAGTGGCATATTTGATAATGAAACTGATTTTGGCGGATATGATTGTATTAATGGCAATACGGGTGATGGTACAAAACTTCTCATCATTGGTGGCATATTAGATAATGACATATATCTTATATTTCATTAGATTTAGTTTTATCACGTAATCTTACTTCTGGAAATCCAGATTTTTTAGTAAGATTCAATGTAGCATAATCCGGAAATGTTTTTACCATCCATTTTGCTCCATCCATTACAGTTTTCTTAGTTCTAAATTCTTGATTTCCTCCTTTCTCAGTATAATACGCAGTTTTAGGAGCATATCCACGCATACGAATAACTCCTCCATCTGCTATATAAAATCTTACAGATCTTTCATAATCTTCTTTATCCATTTCTAATTCTAGCTTCACGCCTTTTGATCCTTTTGTTCCAGGATTAAACATTCCATTAAAACATCCAATAATAAATCGTAAATCTGTATCCACTTTATCATTCATAAAATATCCATTTGGTGTTGGATATATTCCCCATAATCTCAAATTATGTTTCTTACATTCATTAAATCCTTTTTGTATCATTTTTTCTAGATTTACTAATGGTTTCTCATGTCTTTTAGTTGTTGTAGTATATTCAATAAATCCTTTAATATCATCATCCATATGAATAACTGGTTTTCCAATTGGATAATAGTTTGAAATGAAATTTCTTTGAGGGCCTATTTTTGGAACTCCTACAATAATCTTATGATACGTCTTAGGATCTAAAATCTTTTTATATTCTTCTTCTTCATCTTTATTTGCTACAAAAATATCAACACATTTAGGATCAATTTTATATTCTTTTAAAATTTCCAAACTTTTATCCCGTAAGGTTTCAGCCCGTTTATATGATGGTATAGCAATCACATAACTGAACTTTTTATTTTTTAAAGTTTTAGATACCATCCTATTAATCTTTACGATTTACTTTCGTTTCCGTAAAGATAATTTTCGTTTTCTTGATAATTTACTTCTTCTTTTTTTTCCTCCAGCAAAAATTCCTACACTTGGTTGTAATTGTTGTGTTTGTTTGGGTAAAACCGCATTTCTAACTAATGGAGTTTCACCATGATGCATTTCATTTACATGAGGTGTAGCGACTCTTACTATATTTGTAGAATGAGGTACTTCGGAATTTCTATGTTGTGGCATTGATTGCATAGCAGCAGGTTCTGGTTTTTTTCCGAGTAACCAATCAAACATACCTCCACCAAACTTAGGAGCACTTACATTAATACTATTATATACACCATTGAGTTGTCTTCCTACATTATTCTTTTTAGCATTAGAATTAGAATTAGAATTAGAATTCATAGCATTCATCTGTCCTCCAGTTTGAGGAAACCCTAATGGTGCGGCCATAGAACAGCCACATGAACCACCATTTAGCATATTTTTATTCTTATTTTTTCTCGTAGATTTTCTTTTCATCTAATAAGATTAATGAAAATGTTCTTACCTAAGAAATACTTTTCTGGATTAAGTAAAACAAGAAAACTCCAAAGAAAAAAAGAAATTAAAAACTTTGGTTCTAAATCTTGGAAAAATAAAAAAGCATATGTTGGTTTTAAAACAAATATTGGAGTAAAAACAAAAAAATCAAAATATACATCAAACTGGAATAAAAAATTTCCAAACGCAAAAAGTTTAGAAGAAAGATCAAAAGTTACTAAAGTTCCTTTAAAATATATTAAAGAATCTTTCAATCGTGGTATGGCTGCTTGGAGAACAGGTCATCGTCCGGGAGCTACACAGCAACAATGGGGTTATGCTAGAGTTTCTAGTTTTTTATTAAAAGGGAAAACATATTATACAACAGATTCTGATCTTGTTGAAAAAGCAAAGAAAGAATCTAAATCTGCTACAAAATGGTGGGATACATAATCTAAAATTCTTCAAATACTAATGGAATCGCAATATTCAAATCCCAGAACATTTTCATTTTCTTATTCTTCATATCAAATGCTTTATAATTTCCATTATGATCTTCATACATAATTGCCTTCTTTATTTTATTGCTGGCCATTGCGTATCCAATTATTAAATCTTCTTTTATTAAATTATCATTCAAATCATATTCATCAAAAATAATATAATATATATCATTATCACTATCATATATATATTTTTTACAATTTGCTTTATAAGAACTATTAATTTTCTGAGTATAATATTTTTCAAAAATTGTTTTATCAATACGAGTATTTATATTATGAATTGGTTTATCATATGATTTTGGTTGATCTAAGATTTTCATATGACCATTTAATAAAAACATAGGAACTTGATGTAATTGAATTGAAGGAGTATTAAATTGTCTCTTATCAAGAACTTTCCAGCGACTATCATTCATTCCCTTAATAGTCCATGAAGTAGGATTATATGTACTATCTTTTGAATTTGTTATGAATGAATATCCAAATAATTCTTTTTCTTCTAGAGTTTCTAATATTATAATATTCATATCTTTTTTAATTAATTTTGTTTTAATGAATTTATGATTCTCATCAAATAATTGTATTTGATTTACGAAGAATTTATTTTTGCTTTCAAATGATATATAATCATATGAAGACTTAATATAATTTGTAAATCCTGATCTTCCATATGCGGATAAACTATTATAATTTGCGGTTAATACATTCGATGAAGTATTGAAGTTAGTAGGAGTTACTGTTAATAATTCACCTATAATTATTGGATCAAAATAAGAATAATATGTATTAATTGTATAATTATTATTTATAACAATTACTTGAATATTTTGATTAATATCACTACATGATATTACTTTACTTGTATCAATGCCAATACTATATACATATGATTGATAATATGTATTTCCACTAAATAAACCAATAATATAATCAAATGATCCACCCAATAATGAATTATTATTATAATATCCTATAACTTTCGTGTATTGACTTATCTCAACATTATTATTTAGTGCGCTAGTTAATACACTAATAAATTTAGGATTTGTTGCAGTGAAAGGTGTTATACTACAATATGTTTGTAGATCAAAACCAATTTGAGAACCACTTACACTATAAGGAATATAATTTGATAAATTAATCATTGTTTGAACATTGCTATTTGAAATTAACGTTGGAAATAAATACGAATCACGATCAGTTGGATACTGAGAATAACAAGCTATATCATAACGTATATAATAAATAGTATAATCTCCAGCAGTAGTTGTTCCATCAACAGCAAATAAATATGAGAATAATACACGTGTTGGAGTATCTATTTCTTTATAAAATCTCGGTTCTAAATTTAGTGGTAAAAAATCTGAAGGAAGATATGAAGTAATATCTGGAATATTATACGATGGACCACCACCACTGCCTATAGGACCACTACCTCCACCACCACTATTTGTTATGAGAGATGTATATGTAATTCCGTTATCAGATAATAATGATGGTACATCATTCACATATGGAGTATATCCAGTAAAATTACTAATAAGTCCATTAAAAGAATCGTCAAATCCAATATGATCACAATCTATAAATGGACCCATGTGAAGAAGCCATTCAACTGTATAATCAGATGGTTTGCTATTCTCATAAACATTTTGAAGAGAATCATACACTGTAATAATGTAACGATAGTTCAAATTTGATAGATCATCTTTTGTATAAAGTATAGAAGTATATTGTACAGCAGATAAATTTGAAAAAGTAGGAATATTTGTTAAATTTTGGTATGTTATTAATGATTTGATATGAGTTATAAATTGATCTGTTGTAGGAGTAAAACTACAACTATTAAAATTAGTTATCATATCAGATTCATATGTAACAATAGGTAGATCGCCAGAATAATATTTAGTATATCCATTCACTGAAGCATAATTGGAAAGATTTGTTGTAATTCTACTAATACTTTGTATCGTTATATCCCATGTATTTACAGTAGTTGGATCAACAAAGAATAAATAATCATTTCTGTCAGTAGGTTTTACATGATATGGGTTATATACAATTTCTAAATATTGATTTTCAAAATCTATATCTCCATTATAGTTTGAATTTGGTCCATATGAAATAATATTTACAATATAAGAATATAATAAATTATTTGTTGTTACTTTATAATATAATATTCCTTTCATATCATTTGAATAGAATCCTTGGTTTGATAAATATGATACTAGAGTTTGATCTGATAATGTAGTAATTGTAGTGAGAAATGTTGTGTAATTTAATCCATTTGAAACTAATAAATCAGATGTTTTATAATATGAAGTATAAATATTTGTGTATGAGAAATATTCTGGATAATTTAAAGAATTTTGATTTGATAAATAACCTATAGTATTAATAGATGTATTTGATAAATAATCCATGTTAATATAAGTTAAATTTTGATAGAATGATGATGTTATAGAACCGCAAGTACATATTATATTATTAGCAGCATCTGATAGAGAAAATGAAACAACAAAACTTTTATTGGTATCATACCATCTAGGATTTGGTGACTGTGTATCAATATGTAAAAAGGCAATATCTCTAGGTGAATAATCATTATAATAATATATTGGATTTCCTACAGCATGAGTATCATTAATATATGAAGTAGTATTATCTGGGTTTTCTATTTGATATTGATTTGCAAAATATAATTTTCTATATTGAGGTTTTATAATGAGTGTAAAAATAAAATTATCATAATCAATCTTATAATATGTTATTGACAAGTTTTTATCCATTCCTCCATATGTAGTAGCAGAAGGTAGTGATGATATAATAGTAGTATCATTATCTGAAGAAAACTGTTGTAAGAAATATATATCATTAAAAATAGGGAAACAATTATTTCTAACATATGCTTTATTTGATAATACATATTGATTGAATGATGGAGAAAGAGTAATTTGAGTATAATTTGGATTTATACTATTTAAAATAGATATAGGTGTTCCAACATCATTATGTAAATGATTTGTTGTTACAGAATCATAATCTAATGTTTTGATTGTAAAATTAGAACAATCAGATATAAAATTATGGACTAATGTATATGCCACATTTACATTTGAATTACTAGTAGCACCAGCATTTGATGTTATAATATTGATAATATATGAAATTGTATTTTCAGTAACATTCGACATTATATATGATACATCCATTGTATCATAAAATATTATAGTATCAGCGGCAAGAATATTAGTATATAAATTATTTGAAAGATTGTTGGTTTGAGTAGCATCAAATCTATGAGCATAAATATCATTTACTATACGATTCATGAATACATTATTATTAACTTGTATTGGTGAAGAAGAACAATATGCGGAAATTATTTCACCAATATGACTTGATTTAATATTAGTATAATCTGATGGCACAACTCCATTATGATCTATTTGAACTACATTTGATATTACAGGATTCGCACAATCATATATATCATCAATCGTTACAACATATTCTATTAAATAATTGTCATTTTGTGTAGGTGATACATAATAAGGTTGGTCTTTTAGTTGTATATTATTAATTTTATATACTCTATCGCAATTAACATATGTATCATAATCAGTAGTTCCATCAACATACCAAAGAGTATAATTTGTTCTTCCATAGAAACTAATAGTATTTGTATAATCAACATTATATCCATAGTCAAGAGATTTTAAATCATATATAAATTGTTTCATATATATTTGCGTGCTATAGTCATTTACATCTATAGTTCCAGAATCATAACTACTAAAATTACTACCAATTGCTTTTGCTAAGAATTGATCTGTAAAATGAATAGGGCATTCTCCAAATGATTTTGGATGGATAGGATTTTGTGGTAAAGTGATAGAAACTTGAGAAGATAAAAATGAAAATAGAGGTAATTGATAAAATTTTGATGGATAAAAATTGACAATTGTATAATCCAAAGAAGTATAATCAGATATTAAGAACCAATTAATACCATCAAAACTTCCTTGTAAAGTCCATTGTCTGATATATTTTGAAGTGTCATCACCTGATACAAATGAATATCCATTAAGTTGTGTTGGAGTATTAAGTGGTAATATGATTACTGTTCCATGTGTATTATCTACTACTAGAGCATTTCCTCTAGTTTGTAAATTTGTAGAACTTGTTAAAAATGACATAGTTTGATCCAATGATATTAAAGAATTTTTAGAATTACTATCTCTATATAATTGAATTTGAGCGAGTTGATAATCATATGTAAGATTTGAATTTCCAGTGAATTGTATAGAATTATAATAAATATTATTGAATACAGAATCTTTATTTGGAATATTAATAATACTAGTATTTATAGTATATGATAGACTATTTGTAAGATCTACTTGTGTTGCTATTGATATAGGATTATAAGGATATACATTTGTTATACTTGGGGCAGATACTTCAGTATATTTCCAAATAAAAACATCATTTGTATTTGGTGACGAAGGAGTTCCATATGTACTATCAGTAGATTGAGGAAGTTGCCAGAATTTTACTTTAAAATATTTAATATTATTTAAATAATCAACATTTGGTGGCAAAGAAACAATAGATATACTATTGGTTGGGTCATGATATAACATGTGATTTGTAGAATCATAATAGTATATAGACACACCAAAAGTGATTGTTTGATCTCCAATATCAGGTGTTGTATAACTATAGAAATTAACAATATGAGAATTGTATGGATAATTGGGTGTTTTGAATATAGAATTATAATATGTTTGGAAAATAGTCATTAAATTATTTATATTTGCTGGATCAGGTATATATCTATAATAAGAAGTATTTTCATTTACTAGAGTATCTTGTTCTAATACATATATATTATCATCGGATTCTTTATATAAATCAAAACTAAAATATTGTTCATTAAATGATAGAATTTCATCAGGGCTATTAATACTACAGTATAAATCAACATGAGCACCGAATGCGTTTGTAATTTGATGAGCAACTTTTATTTGTGATACACCAGTAATATAAGAAAGATTTGTTAATGTTAATGGAGGCATTAGTGTTATAGGATACCAGTTAATCGCATCAAATTGAAAAGTTAATGATTGTATTGGAGTTAAAGATGTTGTAAGAGAACTAAATGATACGCTATATTCTTCATAAGTTCTAATTTTTTTTGTAAATGTTAATATATAGCCACTATTAATATATTGATAAGTAGCCCCATTATATAGACTACCATATAATTGGCATTGTACAACATTATCAGTAACATTATATATAGTTACATTTAAAGTTTTTGGTAAATAACCATTATAAGATAAATTATTTGCGTATTGTAAAAGTACATCATACCATAATTTTTTACTATTCACATTTATACTTGCTCTAATTGAAGGATCTAAATATGTTCTAGGATTTGGAATAGGTAAGAAATCATCTAATAAATATTGATTTGGTTGTTGTAATTGAAAAAGTTCAACTGTAGGTGCGAGAAGTTGTGTATAATTGAGTGGAGTTCCAACATTTGATATTTGTAGATTTGTTGCTGGTAATGAATCTGATACCCATGAAGCAGAATAATCACATAATTCATCTGATGTAATATTGATTTGATAAATAGCACCCGCTGTTTGTAAATTGTCTGGATGAGCATATAATTGTTTAGTATATACAACTTCTACATAACGATTTACAGGATCTTTTATTCCAACACGAATTATATCTACCATATGGCTATCAGTATAAGGATATGAAGCAAAAAATGTATGTAGAAAACGAGGATTATTTTGTATTCTATCAGACAAAGTATTATAATCAAAGATTAAAGATCTACATCCTGGATTGGGAAATGTAATAGTTTGTATTTTACCCAATGAATCATATGTTAATCTTCTACTATAAGAATACGCATTCCACATATTGCTATTTAGAGTTACTGCGTTTGAATATAATCCTGTAAAAATATTACTGAGAGTATTACTGAATCCTCCTAGAGTATAATTGACATACTGAAATCCTGCTAAGTGTGTATCATTACTTATAACATATGGAGTAGAATCACTAATAAAATATCCAGTATTTCTTAAATGTCCTTCAGAATTTTCATATGAAGCAATATAATATTTACATGAATCTATATCTTGTCCAATAATAAATGTTTTTTGATCTTGATATACATTTGAAGCAGGATCTATAAATTCTGCTTTGATATCACATTGATATTGATTTGGAGTAAATGCTTTTAGAATTCGTAGAATTTTATCTCCATTTGGATTGTTACTATCAAAATTATAATAATCCATAATTTGTCCCATAACAAGAGGGTCTGAACATGGATATTGTGTATCACCGCACGCACCATATGTATTTGTTAATGTAGTTTCTTCTAATGGTTCTCTTAAAATAGGAATATATTGATTTTGTCTCCAAGTTTTATAGATTGCTAATGTAGCAATATCATTAGCACCATACGCATCTTCTTCAGCTTGGCAATAGAAACTTGTATTACATCCTTGATTATTAAGTGCTGTTAAATTTCTAATATTTGAAACAGAATTACTATATCCTATAATAAATCCAGAGTTTGCTAATAAATTATATTGATATGTGAAAGGATCTAATAGAATATTAAGTTCTCCTAAGAAACTTGGATCAAGAGTTGTTAGATTATTTATAAATTCTTTAGAACCACTATCGATAAAACCATTAAATTGTATTACATTTTGTGTAGTAGTTCTTTTATCAATAAGTATTAAATTATTTATTGTTGTTACAAGATAATTTAAATTGCCAACATAAAAAGTTCTATAAGTTAATATTGAATTGCTTGTCTGATTATATATACTAATTATAGTATCTATAGTATCTGAATTTACTAAATTACTATTAATTGGATCTTGAAGAAATGTAAAATAATTATTAGTTGTATCAACATTGTCACCATATTTACAGTAGCTAATAATATTGCTATTATTATCAAAAATTTTTAACATTGTTAAATTACGAAAACTTAGATTAGTTGGATAATATATTAAACCAGTATCAGGATCATTGCTCATAAAAAAATCAACATTTGGGTGACGGGTGAAATCAACACGAGTTTGATCATTACCAGGATATGTAATTAGATTAGCATAAAACTTAATAGTAAAACTTATATAATTATAAAGTGGAATTTGTGTAATTGTATTTGAAAAACTAATAAAATTCGCAATACTGAATGTAGGATCTAATATAAGATTATTATAGTTTTTCCCAGTTCCAAGAAAATTTTGTATTAATAAATAATTAGATTGAAGTTGTGGTAGTATGGCGGCTGTATTATTGCTATTATATGTATTTTGTAAGAATGGTATTAAAGTGGTATAAGTATATGTTGTTCCATATACATTGAATTGTAAAGAATTTATTGTATTATTAGAGAAAGCACTCAATATTTGAAAGTTTGAACCTATATTTGAATCTCCATATAAACTTAATAAATAATTATACGATTCATTAGGATAAAAATAACTTACATTTGTATTATAATTATTTACATCAGATGAATGATCTGTAGTTCCATTCATAAATGTTGGACTTATACCCAATAAATAATTACGTAAAGAAGGAGCATAGAGTATTTGATTTGCTAGTATAAATCGTAAATTATCTCCATATGTTTGTACGTTCGCTAAATATGTAATATAAGGACTGTATGTAGTTTCATTATTATTTTGTATTCTTAATTCTGGATCAAGAGAGCTGCCTGTTGTTTGATACCAAGGATAGTTATCAGCATTTCCAATCGATGTTGGTGTAATTGAAAATCCATTCGCAATTGTATTATCAATCATTAAAAGAGGATTTTGAAAAATACTATTATCATATTTAAAAGGTATAACTACATTGACAGTTCTATTTACATTCGCAATATTTGTAAAATAATCATATTGAACTTCATCCCATGTAAATCCACATTTATTAGGTCCAAGATTACTAAATCCACGTATTCCATCTACACGAACATCTCCATTACTTTGTTGATATGTATTTGATGTAAAAGAAGATAAATTATTAAAAATACCATTCATATATTGTTGCGCAGCTTCTCTCATAAAATCAACATCAGCACAGTTAATAGATTGGATAACATTATCTTTATATTGAGTGACTGGAGAATAATTTACATTTCCAGATGAATTGCCAATATCCATTTGTAAAGAAGCATTATATGCTGGATTATAAGATAGAGCCGCATTCGGTCCGAATGCCATACCATTAATTTGTATAATTAAATCACCATTTGTATCATTGCCAGTCCCAGTATAAAAAACACGAGCAACATTTGTTAAAATACCAGATAATTCATTCGATAAAGTATTTATTAAATCAGTATTTGTGGCGATTTGATTCTGTATAAATGTAATATATGTAATATTAGCTGCTGAATATCCTTGTGATACTGATCCAGAATTAGATAAATTAGATAATGTAGCAGGATCAATACCAGTATTTGCAATAGTAGCCGCAGCAATACCGCTCAATGGATTAATACCAGTTGCTGCGGCATTTCCTTGAACTTTTTCTGATAATAATTCAAGATTTGAATTGAGATATGTTAAATAATTAATTGTATTGGATAAATCATTTGGATTTAAATTTGAAAGAGGATAAGTAGGTGTTAAAATCATAGAGATATTACTCTGGGCCATTTCTAAATCATTTGTATAATTTGAAATATTATTAGAATATATTACAGCCCATGTATTATCAAAATACATATTTAATAATGTATTGTATTGTTTCACTTGAGGAGCATATTCAACTTCTAAACTTCTAACAATATTTGAATCTAATCTCTGAAGTTTATCATAACGTATATCAAGCATATTCGATCCAATTTGAAATACATCATAAATCATAGTTACTTCGTATAAGCCTTGTGATTTATCATAAATATATTGGGCAATCATATTTAACATAGGTTTATTTTGAATATTTAGAGTTTTCGATGCTCCATAATCAACAGGAAGTTTAAATATAGCAGAATCATAATTGGCCAACATAGAAGATAAATCATCTTGATTATATGGTCTTGGTAAATTACCAGAACGTGTAAAGTAATAAACACCAGCAACCACACTAGTTGGAGTTATGCTTGGAGGTGGAATTGTTACTATAGTTGCTGGAGTAGTATTGTAATTTCTAGAACTAGTATCACTAGAACCTATATTTAAAGCCGGATTTGAACCAGCAGAAAAATATAATGTATAATTTAAAATAGCATCTGGACCTTGAACAGATACTGTTCTTACACTTGGTAATAAGCATGCCATATATTTTATAAATTGTATATTTACTACACTTTGTGGTATATTACTAAATGTAAATAATGTCACAGATTCATGCATACCATCACTATCATTAATAGATACCCATGAACTACTTTTATAAGATATAATTCCATCGCAATTTGATGGAACTGGATACATACTTAAATAATCATAAAATGGATTACCATTTGATTGTGGTGTTGTATAATAAATACCATTTGAATCATAATATTGATTCGCATAAGCACAAGAATAAAGGAACGCAAGTTCTATAATTGTTCCATATGATATTCTTTGCCAAGCATTATTTACTGCGTTTTCTACATTTGTTGCAGAACCATACTTACTTAATAAATTAGTATATGTTGCTGAAGTAGTAGGATATGCTGGTAGAAAATTATTAGTATATACAGTATTTGAATTAGCATTACTAATTACACTACAATTATTATATATACTATAAGTATCAGAAGGATCTCTGCCATTCGCTACCCCACAATTTCCATAATCATCTAATGATTGTACTAGTGTGAATTTTTGGGTAGTTGTATCATATGATGTATAAGTACCACCAGATCCATTATTTTTTCCAGTTAAAAAAGACTCATCAATATATAAATTATAAAAAAACAAAGAAGGTACTATACTATTATAAGCAGCAATATTAGAACCAGAGTTTGTATTTGTTGCCAAATTATTCATAAAAGTATTCATAATAGATTGTGTGCGATTATATACAAAACTTATAATATATCTGCGTTGTGTTTGTGGCATAAGAGCAAGATTTTTAGCAGTTATATATCCAATAAATTGTTGTTCTAATGAATTTATAGTATCATTAGGAGGCACTGGATAGGTTGATGCTATATGAAATGATGGGATTGGGTTTGGCCATTTGCCTATACCATTTGAATCATATGTAATACCAGGATCAAAAGTAGTTGGTATTTGTATTGTTGTTCCTTGATTTAATGCTTTTATTTGATTATTCCATAAAGAACCACTAAGATCTGCTACATAGTTATACATTTGAGTTGCTGATTCTGATCTTAATTCTGGATAGAAGAGACCATAACTATAGAATGATGTAAATCCAGAAAATGTATTATTAAAATATGGAACATTAATATACATATCAATGTAATTTGTATTACTGAAATTTAAGGCAGAACCCCAATGAATACATAAAGAAAAATCATTTGATTGATTATTGGTATATGAACCATAAATATTTATTTGTTGTAATTCGGAACCACCACTAGTAATTTCTGTTGTTTTATTAAGACGAGGTGATACAGATGTTATAATACCAGTATTGTCTGATAATTGACAACTATTACCACCATCAAATTCTTGATGTAAATCAGATTTATAACCATTTAATTCTGGCAATCCAGCATAATTACTAATATATGTATTTAATGATATTGTATTCCATAAAGATGTTTTTAAAAATTGACGTTTTCGTATATCAATTAGACTTGCAGCATGGCCTCTCCAGTCATAATAATCTTGTGGAAAAGAATCTCCAGGTATATATGTAAAATAAAATCCAAAATTTTGATCCCCAAAGCCAGGATAATCAGCACCACCATTATGACCACAAACGTTATATATTTCAATATTATTTGTTATATTTTGATAACCACCATATTGACTTAAATATCCCATGAAATTTGACAATTGACCTCCTCTATACGTTGTCAAACTACTCATATACGCAAGTTGTTCGCTTTGAACTCCATATAATGTTGAGAAAGATTTTACTGTAAAATTAGTATCTGGAGATATTGTTGGAACAATATAATCTGAAGATATATATACTGGACTTTGAAATTCTTCAATTTTTTGTTCTCTATAAAAAATAAAATAGCAGGCTAAGCCAAAAACAATAATTCCAAATAAACAAAGAATTATTGTTTTATATCTCATACTTATCTAACTATTTTACCATATTCTTTATATCGGACATGTTTCTCCAGGATGTGTGATGCCATATAAAGCACATCTTTCTGCGGTAGCAAAATTAGATGAATTATATGCTAGATATTGTAAATTATCTTGTGATATTAAGAAATTTAATAAATATTGTAAAAGATCCGGAGATAAATAATATGGTGATAATCTTTCTAAATTATATGCTAGTTGTTGTGTATTTATTTGGGCAATATCTCTATAAATATCTACATTACTATCTTGACCAAATTGTCTTTGGTTAGGATCATTATATTTATGGACAGTTATATTTGATATGTTTCCAGTATATGGAGATGTAGAGTCATTTAAAGTAACAAATGTATTTGTACATGCGTGTCCTCCAGAGGATAATAAACAATTAGATGCTCCTTGTAAATTATATGTAGCACTAACATCACCAGGTGGTGTAGGACATTGTAACATATTTGCATAATAATTTAATGTATTTAAAGCATTCGTCATACTGTCTTCACTTGATAAGAGATTGAAGTTATACACATCAAGATCTGATAATACTGGAAACTCATATTTATCAACGGATGCTAATAATTTACATGCTTCTTTTTGAGGATCTCCATCGGCTAAACTTAAATAATCTTTACATCTCTGTGTAAATTGATATTGATAATTCATATTTTCATTTTTCGCATCGTATGCTTCATTCATAGTAGTTACAATATTTTGATTAGGATTTCGTAAAGTAGTAATTTGTACTGCCAATTTTATTCTATTATTTGTTAATTCATTACATGCTTCTTGCCATCCAAGAGTTCTTGTTTGAAATGTTTCTGTTGAATTATTATTATATATCAAAACTAAAATCAATATAATTATAATACATAAAATTATTATAACTATCATCTCCCTAAAATGGAAGAGGAGAAATATTTATTGGAGCATTTATAGTCGTATATGCAGATGTAGGAAGAGGAGGTGTAGAATCAATTGTAATTAATGGAGAAGCATTATTTGCTTCACTACTAATGTGTATTGAATATTGTACAAAATTATTATAAAAAATAGATGTTCTATCATAATTCGCAATATTTTGTGTAATATCTCCATATACATGTAATACAAAATTACCCGGTGTATATGTGAATAAAGAAGAACCACCAGAACTATAATATAATGGTAAATCATATGTTACACGAATAACTCCATCTTTCCATAATGTAGGACTTTGACTGACAATAGTATGTCTTACACCACGAGAATCTGTATAAGGGGGATTTGGAACACGAATATATTGCGAAACTCTATAATCAGCAACAGTTGGTGATATTTGTATAGCATAATCTAGACTTACAATTTGAAATCCTAATTTATTAGTATAATCATGTAATACTTGCATATACAACGCACGATCTAGAAAGGGGGCTTTTGGAAGAGGATTCACGATTGGAGTAGTATATGGATATGGTTGCATAGGAACAGAATTTATAAATGGATCATTTGCGGGAATACGATTATATGGTTGATTTTTTTTTGGATAGAATACACAAGGACTTTTTTCTGCCATTTGAATCTCAATAAAATCAAGACGAGAATCATTTGATAAAAAATTAGTAGATGATCTATCTGGATTATAATAATCAGCATATTGATTTAACTGATTTTGAACCATAACTCTACAAGAATTATCATTTGTTGTTCCAGATTGAATAATAGCCATTATAGTACTTTGACCTTGATTAAATCTTCCTTTTGGAGTAAAATCTACATTCATTTGTTCTAGAATTCGTTCCATAATTTCAGGATCTGAGCATGTATTTGTACATGTTTCTCCAGTTCCTCCATGTAATGTATTTAATCCATTTAGTTTTGTTTGTAATTGTTGTGTTTGATTAAACATATCTTTCATGCTATCAGTATAATTATTGATTAAATTATTATTAAAATATGTAATATTAGGAACTATTTTAGTATTAAATACATCCATATAAGCATTATTAAAACCATATCCATCTAAAAATGGAGTATCTAAATAAGCAGTATTCTGTTGAATATTTAATCCTCCATTTGAATTTGATATAGCATTGTAAGTATATGGTTGTATATTATAATACTGAGAAGTATTAAATGGTGCTACATTTGAGTTATCTCCATGCCTTGGTTTTACACCAAAACAATGAATAGCATTATTTGTTGTTGGATTTGTAGCAACTAAAGTTGGTCCAGATTTATAAGTATTACTATTATCAGCAACCCATCCTCCAATAGACCAATTTCCACCAGATGCTGAAGAATTACTCATTTGACTTAATGTTGCTAATGAACCATAATTATTACTACATATAGATGCTGCTTGGCTTCGTGTATAAGAACCATTTAGTAGATATACTTCTTTATTTTCATTTTGGAAACCTTCATATGTTTCTTGTGCCATAGTATATGTAAGTGTTCTACGTTGAACTGTATTATTAGAAAACATTACATCAACTTCGTAATCACATGCGTTTGAATCAGATGTATATGCTCTCATAACTCTAAGAACTTTATTACTATTCGCAGGATTTCTATTATAATCTAGTAAGAATTGATTAATTGTATTTGGATTCGCACATGTATTATTTGAATTTGTACCAAGATATTGTTCTACATATTGAGGATACACAACACGAATGGGTTTATGAGGACGAATTAAATCTGGTAAAATATTAAATGTAAAAGGATAATATCGTGGTATATAATCAACATTTGTTATATTTGTAAATCCTGTTAAAAGATTATTTGACATGATAGGTTTATTATAAGAAGCTTGTTTGTATGCTAGAGTTGTATCAGGTAAGTTTGGATTTCGTGTTCCACCTACATAAGCTGCACTAATATTTGATATACTATTTTTATTCATATAAATATAGGATGGAATAGTAGTATTCACATTTCCATTTCCATAAAGAACATTACTTTGAGGTAAGCAGAATGTACAACTAGATAAATCTATTTGATATAAAATACCGGTTGTAACTGTATGACTTGATGCGATAGATTCATCAGGATTAATAGTATCTTCATCCCATATATATTCACACATATTGTCACCTTTTGGTTTAATGCTTTTAATAGAACGAATGCGTTTATTTGGATTTTGTAAAGCATAATTATACACAATAATTTCAATATTACTTGGATCCATACATTTTGTAATATTCATATTTGTTGTTTTACATAGTTTTAGATAAGGTCTTACATCTAAATTTACTCTATATCTTGTATCATATTGATATTGTGTAACGTCAGGATCACAGCCAGCACTCGCAGTTTGATCTAATTTTGTACATCCAGCGACAGTATATTGATTATTTACCAAAGGTACTAGAGGAGGGCGTTGTTGTAAATGTAATTGCCATAACGCATTTGAGTATCCCACTACTGTACTTAGATATGATTCAATTATATTTGCAGCATTTGAAGAACCAGTCGCTGTATTAGGTTGGCCTAAAGCAGTATCAAAAGATCCAGATGATGATGGTTGTGGTAGTCCAGCATTACTAAATAGATTTAAATAATTTATTGTTGCTTCAGTATATGTTTCATAAAATTGATACATAGTCCAATTTGCTAAAACATTTGAATCGGTTAATGAAGTTCCAGCAACTCCTGATCTAAAAATATTACTATTTACTTTAATAAAATTTGTAGCAGCATTTACGAATGTATCATAGGATTCATTTTTTTGTATATATGCTGTTAATAGAATTTCAGCAGAAACATTAGAATTTTGATCTACATGTATTTCATTATTTAAAGCATACAATGCCATATCATATTGATCATCTAGATTCATCCAAGCAGTATTGCTTGTATTTTCCCAAAAAGATGGAGGAGGAATATTTGAATCACATAAAAAGTAGAATCTTCTATCATGATCATATGTTACCACCTCTGAATAATTACTTCCTGTTAATGGATCATATGTAACAGTTGTTATTTCGCACATAATATCAGCACTATATAATGAAGAAGCAGCAACATAATTAATTTTACTAATATAATCAATAGATACAGTACCATCAATATTTGCGGTCAAATCACGAGAAGAATAATCATAATAAAACTGTGCCATTTGAACTAATATACTAGGTTCGCTAAAATCACAAAACATGAAATTTTGACGTGCTGGAACTGGAATACTAGGATCCTTTTGTGTAGGTGATAGTAAAATATATTCTTTAGAATAATTTTTAGTAGTTCCTTGGACCCAAGTCATTGTATTTTGAACATAATTATTAGGATTTCTCATAATATCATCTAAATTTGTATAATAACCTTCTCCTCGATTATTCCAATCTGGATTTCCTCCTCCATTGGCATATTTTCCATGGATTGGTGAGTTTCCGCTAGTGCAATCATAATTTGGAAATTGTATAAATGTTGTAGAGCACCAAGAATAATTTAAATATTTTGGAAGAGTTAGTGATTGTTTATAAATAAGTGTTCCATTATTCGCAAAACACATATATGGATAATAAAAACTTAAAAGATCTCCTAATACTGGAACAAATCCAATTAATACTGTAGCCCATGTTGGAATTAATGAATCTAATGATTGAGATCCATCAGGACAACATCCTTGATTATCAGACATTTTATCGAGAGCATTTGTAACAGTATTTGATAGAGATAATCCTAACACAATAGGCATGATTACAAACCCATAAAAAACATCAAATATTGTTTTTGCTGCGCTAGCAGGTCCCGCAGCAGCAGGGCCCATAAATCCTACACATATAAGAAATACCGTAGCATATATAAAAAAACCAGTTAAATTAAACCCTTCCATAATTTTTCCAAAAACCTCTCCTATCATACCTAGAACTTTTGCAGCAGCACGACCAAGAATTTTTTCTGTCAATGTTGCCTCTTTAGCAAAAGGATTTAATATACGAAGTTTTTCTGTTGTTACTGCCTCTTTAGCAGCAGGATTTTCTATAATAAGTGGGGCAAGTGGATTTTTTACTTTGAAAGGAAATACATCACGAATATCTTTATAAGCAGCTCCAGTTACAGGTTTTATAGACTTTATTACTCTAAATACTCTAGAACCAACTGCTAATAATATAGGTGTAATAAATAATATACGTCCCAATCCACCTAATAATTTTCCAATACCTTTTATTGTTTGTGTAAATCCTTTTTCAACAGCATCTTTAATTGCTGTTAATATTCTCGATTTTAAAACTACCGCCATATCAGCTTTTGCAGCATCATATTCTGTTCTTGCTGCTGCTAAAGCATCTGCATCCAAACCAGCGGCTGCTTTCTCGAATGCTTCTTTTGCGCTATTATATCTAGAATTTATTTGTTGTATTTCAGTATTTCCCACTGCTGTTGCTTCAGCATTAAAATGTTTTATTGAACCCATCATTGCTGCTAAAGTCATTGGTATCTGCCCCCAATTCATTGTTTCATTTGCACCAATCATAGCATTAATAGCAGCTTGATCGTTTGTTTGTATATCAAATAAAGGATCTGAATATTTATATGAATTTCCAATATATGGTAAAGTATCAGGATTATTTATTTGATTTGTCATATATAATTTTTTAAATAAAACAGCACTTGCTGAAGATGGAACAATACCATATACAGCAGATTGTAATGAAATAGAAGAATTTTCAGAATCCCATGGAATTTGACTAGCATCAATATTACCAAATGAACCTCCAATATTTAATATTGTATCATCTGGAGGAATGCTTGGTGATGTACCAATTTCTTCTGGAGTAAAATCATAATAATTAGAACTTAAATCAAAAAATGCTGTAATAATATCTGAAGTTGAAGTTGTATTTGCTGTTTGGAATGATTCAGATACTTTAATATTTTCTTTTTCTTCTTTTTTTAATGCTAATAATAATAGTACTATTATTATTAGTATTCCCAATACTAATAATTTTATAATTTCTAACCATTTTTTCATTTGTAACTACTACTATTGAAAGAATAAAATTTAAATCTATGAAGATTCCATAGATGCTATTTGTGCTTGAAGTGCTATAATATCACTATTATATATTCTAACATTTTTCCAATCACCTATATCTTTAGATTTATCTCTTGAAGTTATATGTGCTGCTAATTGATTTTTATATACTCCTAATTGAAAATTACTATCATTTATATCAGGTATTGTTACTGATGATGATGTGGAAGCCGTAGAACTATTATTACTTATTGCTTGTGATATTGTAGATGCTGTTATAGATGAAACATCAATATTTGATATATCAATATTATGTAATGCTGCTAAACTTGTGATAGCACCCGAAATATCAACATTTGATAAATCTGTAACATTCACTTGAAATCCTTCATTTCTTTTCGGACAGGTAGAACATTCTTCTTGTGGAAAAATTAAACTTTGAATTAATTTTAATTTTGTATTATCATTCATATTTTGAAATCCTTCTTTTTTTGTAATATTTTGAAATGCTTCGGATTGTGTTAAATCATAAATTCCACTAAATCCTTTATATAATATTCTTCCATAGAAAAATAAAAATATTAATATGCTTACTAATACTATTCCTAATAATATCATATACCATTTCATATTGTATTTCTTCCTACTATTTATAAGAAATTACTACACATAAAACCAACGTATGCTTTATCAAAATCTATCTTTTGATTTACTAAACTAGTATAATTATTAGATGCTGTATTTTTAATATTTTGAATATTTGAATAATCAGATTCAATATTTGATAAATAAGGAAGTGCTATGCTATATTTACTAGTATCTGATGTTCTCCATCCATTTGCGACACTATCAAAATGGCCGTAAAAATCATTTACTATATTATATTGTTGCGTTAAATTACTATTAACATTAGCGATATTGCTTAAAGATTTATTATAACTATTGTTTGTTTTTGCTAAAATAGCACATACTTCATTCCAACTATCTACAATATTATTACTTAGTTGAGTACTATTTTGACAATCGGATGTTAAACATAATGTAGGATCAGTTGGAGAAGCAGTCATAATATTATTAAAATTTGATCCTAATAAAGAACATTTTGGAAGACAATATATATTATCATTTAATGATTGTTGTATTTTATTAAAATAAGCAATATTATTAGCTCCAATTGATGTTTTATTTGATTGTGTAATTGGTCTAGTTATTGGTGGTTTTACTCCATAACAATACACACCCGCTGTATCAGTAGAACCAGAAGGATTTTCATATAATTGAGCGTTTGTAATTAGTTTAGGACCTCCTGTAACTTCTATAGCAAGCCCTGTACAATCTGGATTTGTTGCTCCATTTCCAAAATCTAAATGATCATTGATTGGCATAAAAGTTAGATTTGCTCTATCACTTACCCATCCTTTAATACATACATTCATTGTATTTTGAAAACTATCTGATAGTTGTTGATATGTTGCTTGAACTATTCCAGATCCTAAGGCACTACATACGCTAGCCGCATTTGCTTGAGTTACATTTGAATTTACAAAAAATACTTCAGGATCACTATTATATGTATAATTATAACTTTCATAATTAGAAGGACATTGGGCATTTATTGTAGTTGGTGCGTTCGATCCAACTGGTAAAGCAATATAATCAAATCTATCTATCTTATATTGTTGCTGAGGATCAGAACATGTATTATCACTACGTAACATTGTATTTGTAACTGTTGGTGGATTGTATGTGAATCCTTCTTTATTTGTATTTAATAATAATAATAATAATATTATTATTACTATTATTAATAAAATGAAAATTATTTTCATCTACCTATTAACACCTAATCTTTTTCAGATTCCATATCTTCCTTTTCACGTTCTAGACGTTTTACAAGATTTGCTAGACCATTCTGCCATGTATATTTTAGAACAGTTTCACGAGCCGCCTTTCCATGTTCTTCGAGTTTTGATGAATTTAATAAATATTCTTCAATTGCCACACATACATCGTGAGGAGTACATGCTTGAGCCTCTCCTCCTACAGGACAATACACCATTGGTAAATGATAACGAACAGTTGGTTTTACAAGCATTGAATTATTTGTATTACAAAACTCTTTGAATCCTCCAATATCGGGGACTACTTGAGGAACTCCTACACCCATTTGCTCGAATTGACATAGACCAAATCCTTCTCCATCTGCCGTATTAATTCCAATATTCGCAACATTATAAAACATATTAATATCTTCATCACGGAAAGTCATATCCATAGAACTTATCATTAGACGATCACCATATTGTTCTACTGGAACCTTACGTAACATTAATTCACGCTTATACAATCCAAATAAATCCCATCCTCCTTTCTCTCCTTTATCACACACACAGAATAGATATATAGGCTTTGTTGGATACTTTGTTACAAGTTCTACAAATGCCATAATTAAAATATCATATCTCTTACGAGGCTGATTACGATTTAAATTTAGAATAATAAAACGATCATTTGGTAAATTCATTTGTTTTCGTGCTAATTCTCTTGGAACTGGGAAAAATTTATCCTTATCATATCCATGAAGAATTACATCTAGAGGACGAGTAATTCCTTGTTCCTTTAAACACTTCTTCCAAAATGGTGTAAAAGCAAATACTAAATCCGCATCACGATTTAGTATATCTAGATAAGGCTGAAGTTGAGTATTATACACTTGGTCACAATACACCCAAATCTTAAACGTACGAGGAATTCCAGATTTACGAATTTCTTCTAAAAATCGTGTCACAACTGAAAGATCATTATAAATCATAACTATATTTGGATCATTACGACGAATAAAATCGGGAAGTTGTTGATATCCAAACCCTTGTTGAGGAGGTTTTTCTCCTTCCACCGCATCATATACATCAACATTTGAAGGATATGGGCGATATCCTGCTGGTACTTGTGGCATCTTCTGAAAACCAAAATGTGTTAATTTTAACCAAGGTTTCTTTGCTAGTTCAAGAATCATATTATGAGATACTTTAGAATATCCAGTGAATTGATGCATATGTGTAGATACTAAAAGAAATTTTAGTTTATTAGTCACTTCTGTTGTTGTTTTTGCAATAATATTTCCAAAGCCAATTTTAGAAAGATCTAAAGATGATGAATCTTGTTTTGGATTTACTTCTTTTTTGAGTTGCTGTTCTAGAGTTTTAAAAAATGATGGTAGTTCTTGCTGGTTATTCATGGTATTCTAAGATTTTATACAAATAACTCTTTAGATATTAAATTTGAGTTTGAGTTGTTCTTTTATTGTTTGTTTCCATACTTTATAACTATTTAATACAATAAATCTATATTGTTGTAATGTATCTTTATTATTATATAAATGTTCTATAAATGTTGGGACAACAGACCAATTTGGAAAATTTATTAATGGAATATATTCTGTTATAAATTTATAATATTCTTTATTTTGTTCATCATTTACTATAATTGGAATACATCCACATTCTAGACATTCGTAAAAACGGAATGTTTCAGAATTCTGTCCTCCTATACATGGAACAAATACTGTATCTAAAAGAATATTACAATATTCTTCTTTTTTTAAATTATTCGCATCATTCCAATTATCAAATAATTTTAATTGATATTTTCCTAGACTCTTTAAAGATTCAAGAATTATATCTCTATTATTCCAATTTGTTCCAAAAAAACTCCATATTGTAGAACGGAATGGTAATTGCGGAGTTCGTTCGTATGGACTTTCTATTCCTTCATTTATTGTAAAATGATATCCTAGAGGTATAACATATACT
>Ga0208255_100026_pt1 | contig 26584 bp, 42 predicted proteins | sample CryBogCBH06Jun08_FD_184600 | JGI IMG/M metagenome (GOLD analysis project Ga0208255, IMG submission 184600) | Freshwater microbial communities from Crystal Bog, Wisconsin, USA - CBH06Jun08 (SPAdes) | ecosystem: Environmental > Aquatic > Freshwater > Lake | place: Crystal Bog, Wisconsin, USA... | reverse complement strand
CGCCCAAGCCCATAGCCTGACGGCGCTCACCGCCAGCCCAATCGGCTAGTTTATCGAAACCCCAAAATCCGCCGACAACACCTCCAGCAGCGGCCATGGAAATTTTGGCTAGTTTGCCACCGGCCTCCAATGCAGCATCGCCGTATTTTTTCATCTGCTCTATGGCAGATTCACGGTCTTTTTTCTCTTGCTGACTGCGCTTTCCGCGCTTTCTATCCATTTCATTTTGCAAACTCAACAGCTTGCGAGTTTGGTCAAATTGATTGGATATTTCGCTAGTCAACAAGGCAGCCGCAATGGCAGCATCAGAAATGCCCTGATTTGTCCCTTTCCAAGCATCTTCCTGAGAGTTCAAAACGGCTTGATATTTGTAAAACGTATCAAGAAAGCGTTTGACCGCCGTATCATCAACTGGAATTGTCAGGATAGGGGGTGGCATTAATTTTCCTATCGTCGTTTAGCGGTTATAGTTGCTAGAGCGGTAAACCCGTCAATTAGATGCCGTTGCCTAAACAACTCTGCACTATGGTATTTATCCCAAGGCTCTCCTTTGTCCTTGAAATAATCTTTCCACCCTTCCCCAGCCATCCAACTTAGGACTTCATTGATTATGCTGGGGTGTTCTTGCCAGAACTTTCTTCCTGCGTCGATGTCTTCAAGGAATTCGCGTATTCCATACAATTCAAGTATGTGGTCTGCAATTCGTACATTGATGCCATACCCCGAACGATGTTTTCCCGATCCACTCTGGGAGGCATCAACGAGGCTACAATAAAAAAAGTTAGAAGATTCATCACTTCGGCTTTTTCGTCGGCTTCAATCATATTCTGGTCAAGGGCCGCTTGAAGCGGAACATTTGACCAGCCCTTGTCGGGCGATGGCGCCACCACATTGCTTAGTCGTGTCATCTCGGCCAACAAGCCGGATTCCCCGCCAACTCCATCTGATCCATCCCACCAATTCACGCCGATACCTCGTGGCGTGGCTTTGGCTGTGTCTTTTAGGACAAGAGCCGCAACACTAGGGGCGCTGCGAGGATCTAGTCCGTTTTGAACAAATCCACTCCAAGTCTTTGCCAAAACCAAATGATAAAATTCAAATGTTTCTGGGCGAATGGATGTGGAATGCACATACACGGTAGATCCATCCGCGCGGGTGATGGGAATTACCAGATTGAGTTGACGGTTAATTACGGCCATTGCGAGTGTCCTAGATTAAATTTAAGCGAAAAGAGAACCGTTGACCAGATAGACGCCCTTCAGCGTAACGGGATAATCATTGCTATCGCCAGCAAGTTCCAAATCCGAAACATTCTGAAGAATGCAATTATTGATATAATAATACGGCAATACAGATGAATCGGTCACGATGTTTACATCACCAATGGCAGCATTGACCAAACGCTGCTGCTCCCAAAGAGATGAAAGCCCTTGGCTTTTATTAAGATACATCTGCACAGTAACGATTTGATAAAGGCGCGGCGAAGGAACCGCACCAGTAAGGGTGGCGATATAGTCGCTTGTATCACCTTCAAAAGTGATGCGCGCCACTTTGGTTCCAAAAAAACCAGAGGTGACATTCAATTCTGGGTAGTCAATTACCGATACGCTCGTAAGCGCCCGATTCAATGAACCCTGTGGGATAATCGGATTAGCCATGATTAGGTATTCCTATGAATTGGGTTTAACCGAACAGCAGATTAGTTGCCTGAAGGTTGAAGTAGACGTTCAGGAACGGGAGCTGCGGAATCCAAACGCACGAGATACCGGCATATTTACCAATACTGTAATCGCTGGGATTCTCGTTGGCGTAAGCCTGCATAGGCTCTGCGTTCACCACAATCTTGCCAGCATAATTGCCAACATTCAGATTGGCCAAGAACTGCACTTGCGGCAATTGCGTTACGATAACCTGACCATTGCCCAAGCCAGCACTAACGCCCTGATTGGCCACCTGAACCACGCGATTCTGCAAGCGGTTAATGCCCTGCTGATTGTAATACAGCGGGTTCAGGTTTGACGCCGAGCCATTGATCACTTCATTGGCCAGAGCCAACTGCATATTGATCTGCGCCCAGTCGGCGGAATACCAGAAGTTCCAGAAGTTACCATCGGACATCTTGCCCTGATAGATAATGTTGCTGGAAATGCCGCCCTGCTGCCCAGTGCCGATCCAGCCGACATTGGCCGCAGCAAGGCTTGTCAGGGTGCTTTGATTGCCCGTCACAGGATAGGCTGTTGTGCCATAGCTAGGCGAGTAGCTAAGGGGCACCAGCTTATTGGTGCTGGAGGGGATCTGCGCGAGAGCCGTGCCAAAGGCAGACGCCAGCGAAAATTCCGTCGCGGGAATGTTAGGCGATTCCACCTCGGCATAAACGCACTTGATGCCAGCATAAACGGCACGGTTGGCAACCGTAGTCGTTACCCAGAAATACACCTGCGCATTGTCAGCGGTATAGTTAGACAGGAACGACAGGAACGATGCCTGATTGTCCCATCCACGGGGGATCAGGTAATTGTAAACCTGCCCCGGTGTGCCAGCCACCTTGCCCATGAACGTAACCAGATCAGGCACGTTCTCAACAGGTGTGCCCTCGCCCAATTCCACCACATAAATGGCAGGGACGCCATTACCGGCAAAATAGGTTGTGCCCATCTGCAACAGTTCAGTCACCGCACCAAGCGCCACAGTGCCCGGAGTAGTTTCAGAGCCGGGGTTAGACGCCAGCGGATAAGTCAGCGTATTGGCACCCGTGATAGTGCCCGTGAACGTGCCATTGTAGCCCGTAGGAACCGCGCCAGCGATAGTAATGGGCACAACGTCACCGTTAGTCCACCCATGCGCCGCCGAGGTGGTCACTGTGACAGTGCCAGCCGACCATGTAAGCGTGGAGATGGTTTTGCCCGAAGCCAACAGGCCCTGCAACTGTGCAAGATTGCTGACCAGAGTGGCAGTTCCGGCAGTAAGCGTTGTGCCGCCCTGCGAGACAAGCCCGCCAGTTTGCTGAAGCGCATTTGGCTTAGGGGCCAACACCACAGAGGCGTTGACAGTTACAATATTGGTAGTGGTCATTTTAATGCCCTCTGGTCAGGGGTGAGAATGGCGGAGGCTTCTACCTATTAGGTGAAGTTACCAACCGCCATAATCGACACGTTGGCACCAGTGGTCACATACCAACCGGGAGTGGCAGTGGCAGTAGCGCGGGCCTGCACCAGAACCTGAAACGGCTTCAGATCGACAACCGAAGTCGCGCCGCCAGCAAACAAAACAATGCCGGTCGAACCCGAACCGTCATAAAGCGTCACAGCGCCCGGCGAAGTGGTGGCAGGAACGATAGTGATAGCATACAGCGTATCATTAACAGCGCCCGTAACGCCCAGAACCGACTTGGTGGCACTAGCAGCGACCTGAACGTGCGTTTCGTTCTTTTCGGTAACGCGAAGGTTGCCCGCCGCATCGAGGTTGGTAAATGCAACGCCACCAGCAGCGGCGAGGGCAGTCTGGGTTGCAAGATTCTGACCCATTATATTTACTCCTTAGTTTATGTGGATACTATCATCTTGGAGGGGACAAAGAAATCCTCCAAAAATGCGCTTTTAATCATTTTCTGTGCGATGCTGTTCATTCGCGTCTGGTAGTAATTAACCTCAAACACGATTGCTTTTTTCTGAGCGAGGGAACCAATTTCAACTTGCCCTCGCTTTCCGTCTTTTGGCACTGGCGAGTTCATAATGCCAAAAACGCTTGGATTGTTCAAAGCGTATGTCTGAACAGAATCAATCCAATCCATAATCATGTCATTGCGAATGCCATAAGTAATCACGCGGACATGATCTTTAGTAAGCTGCCAACGGTTCCCTGCATTATCCCAAAATGGAGCCGACTGCATGGGGGACGTGCCGTCTTCATCAATATGGATAACCGCATAAGGCGGCTGTATATTATCCGGCACCAAATAACTAGGGTAAACCTGAAATAGTTGATTAAGCGTCAGCCAAACTGGCAGGGAATTGGAAACTACCTGCGCTTGTCCAAGGTCATTGGGGTTATTGAGTATCTGTGACGCTAGAGACGCGTAAACGGCATCGCCGCTGTAGTGATATAGGCCCGATTGTTTATACCAGCCAGAGCGGGTTGAGAACGCATATTGTTCCCCATCCGTAGTGGCCAGATACATATACTGCGGATCAGTGCGCGCCAAATCGTTGATTGGCTGCAAACTGGTAAAGATCATCCGATGAACGGAGAAACTCTCGTCCGGGTCTTGCCGGTTAACCGTGGTATGATGCAGGGAGCCTTGCGCCTCAAACATCAGGGAATAGGAACTGTCGTAAGAACCCGGCGCAAGAACCGATGCGTTCACCCAGAACACAAATCCGTCAACAGGCAACACAATGCGCTTGTATAGCTCAAAGGTAACGCGCTGCTGTAGATCAAGCGTCTCAAGCCCTGCCCGCAGCGTAGACGCCATCTGGCCTTGATTGCCGGTGGTCTCAAATACAGAACCGCCGCCGCCGCTCATTCTTCTACCCACGCAATCATTGAGGTTTCATATAATGACGTGTCGATGAACGATGGGCGGGGGCCAGATGCGACCTTATCCTTAAATCGCAGCGAACGACGGTTTTGCGCCGCCTTGGTAGGGACGCCGGGAATACCCATGCCCTCAATCTCGCCGGTCATCAAAAACGTGCGGAACTCTTGCCGAATATCCTGCCCGGCACTGGCAAAGGGATCGCCCACAAAACCGCCTTCCAGAATAGCAGACAGCGCGTTTTCTACAGACGACACAAGCGCCTTGGTGATGTCCTGCTGATGGGCGTCATAAAAGTGCTGCATTACACCATACTTTTCCTCAAGTATGGTGGCGACGGTATAGGTCGTGGCGGGCTGGCCATCGCGGTTGTCATAGGGCACATCTATGACGCCCAAGCAGAGGTCGGCCATCCTAGCTGACCCCCCAGTTGGTGCCGACACTTTGGGCAATCCCCAAGTATGTTCTGCCCCACACCGTGGTTGTTAGCTGCAACTGCCCAATGGTCAGGTTATTCGCTTGATGCGGCACAACCATGCTGGCGCTGGTGCCTTCATCGCTGGAAGATGATACCGTGCCGGTGGTGAAGCCGAGCATATTGTTTTGTTTACGGATATACTGGAAGAACCCGTAATTCACGTTCTCAACAGTGATATAAACCAGCCCCGGCACATCCGGTGCCCAAGTGGCCAAATAATGCCCAGCCAAGTTATATACCGCAATCAAATACAGCGGCCCCGGCACACACTCCAGCATCATGTTAACTGTGGCCACAGCCGTATTGTAAGCATACCCAATGGAAGGGGAATCGCTGGGCAGATATTCCACAGGCACACCCATCACACCGTAAACCCAGTCTTGAAAACCGGCCTCGGTGGGGATTGGCGTGTAGGGATATGTTGTCACCAGCGATTCCCTATCAGTTAAGCGGTTTTGCGGGGGCGACCGCGACCGCGCGAGGCTTCAGGGGCGGAATTAACCCGCAGACCCTCTTCCAGCTTGGGAGCGGTCATTTCAGGATCGCTCTGACCCACGCTCTCAAATTCCATCTCGAACCCAGTGGACTGCGTATTGCCCATTTCATTAGCAATCTCACGCAGGCCATAATCCGAGACAATGGCAAGGTTCTTGCGGCGCTCAACGCCAATGTCCGAAAGGCGGCCCATGTTGTGAGCCTTCACATCTTCGCAGATCGGGCGAGGCACTGGCTTGTCCAATGACCAAACCAGCTTAACCACGCCCATGGACTTTGCCGTGCGAACGTCGTCAACATTGACCGCACCCGCGCTAAATTCCAACTGCTGAACCAACTCTTCTACCTGCCCCGGAAACAGATCGCCGCCGAACTGCACTTGAGCGCCAGCGGGGATTTCCAGAAACTTAGGCGGCAGAATTTTAGCGTCCATACGGTTGCCATTGCCATCAACAGCAAAATCAAGCCGGTAATATACTTGCCGATTCTGCGCCGTGCAGTTCACAACATAGAGCCTTGCCATATTAAATCTCCGCGAGTGGTGCGAGTGTTAGACGGGCAGGCGCACTCGCAACGCCTACCCGCCCAACGTCATTTACTGATAATTGGCAGTAATGATGGTAAGTGCCTGCGGGCGAGGTGCCCAGCCCGGCGTCAGACGCCATTCGCTGAGAACGTCCGTTGCGCCACCAGCCAGCGGGCTGATGATCTCACGCGGAGCGGCCATGTCCGAATACTGCGTAAGGCAGGTCGGGTTGCTAGGCTTCAGCGTGGCAAACACGTTGGTGTTCAGGGCAGCGGGGCCGCCGGGAACAGCAACCTCAGGCATCGCAATCAGGATGATGTCGGCGTTAGCCGAACCGCCAGCACCCTGAAGCGTGTCGTCATAGGCCCAGACCAATTCGTCCTCGTTGGCCACCAGCATATTCTTCAGCGTTTCCACTGTCGAAGCGGTGCCAGCACCGACGCGCTGGAACTGGGTCAGGCTGACCACGTTATATTCAAACTGCGACAGAGCGCGCTGCGGGCCAAGCACCACGAACTTGCGACCAATGCCAAGCTGCAGAGTGCGCGTCTTGATCTGCGCGATCTGGTTGGCAATGAAAAACGCCATCTGACCATTATCATAGGTCGTGATGGTGTTGTTGCCATATTGGTCAGCGGGGAGGTTGGTGGCAGTAGCGCCGGGAGCGTTGATGAAACCCTCACCATACTGCGGCTGGAGACCGAACAGAGCCGCATCGCGGGCCTGCTGGAAGTGAGCCTGACGCATACCAAGGCGATAAGCCTCGGGAACCGCAAAGCCCCAACGGCCACCAGCAGCAACGTCGTGGTGGTCATAGTTGGCGCGGACGCGGAACTGATAGGTGTTGGTGTTGAACATCTGGGCCGAAATATCGACACCCGGCAGTTCATTGGCAGTGGACTGCGAAGCCGACATCTTGGTGCGGATGTTAAGCTGCTTCGCATAAACGACGAGATCATCCTCGGCCAGTTTGGCGCGGATCTTGCCGCCTTCCAGAACCTCGGTGTAACCCGAAGCCTGCTGGAACTGCATGAAGATTTCCGGTTCGCGGAAACTGGGTTCGATGATTTTATATGCACCGGCATTGATCGCCATGGCTTTATTCCCTTTCTAATTAGGCTTGACTAGGCTTACGCCGTGGTGCCGCCGGTGAGTTGGATGATCGCGCAAGAACCGTTAAAGTTCCATGTGGCGTTGCCAGTGATGGTGCTATACAGCACGTTCACGCAGCCCGAGGGAACCACGTCCAGAACGGTGACGGGCAGAGCGCCGCCGCCAGCCAGAACCGTGCCGCCCGATGAGTATGTGCCCGGCGAACTGGCAGCAACCTGCGTGACCACGATGGTCGTGCTGTTGATGCTGACAACGGTAAACATACCATTGAAGCCAACGCCCGTGCCGCCAGTGCTAACCACACCCGAAACTTCAATGTCGTCACCGGCATTGATGTAAGATGTAAGGTCAGTGCCCACGGTGAATGTGGTGCGCCCGCCGCTTGTGGAAGCCCACACAGCGTTGGTAATGGTGGCGGCAGAGTAAGCGCCCGAATAAGGGATCAACTGCTGGCTGGTGAAATCCCAGCTAACCTGTGCGTTGATGAGTCCACCACGCAGTGAGATCAGCGAGGGATCGCAAGCCACGGCGATACGGGCACGCGAACCGAGCGGATAGTAGTTGATCGACTGGCCCGAACCGGCAGTGCCAACGGGGCTGTTGGGATCGGAAACGAGGTTGTAAGCCTGATCAAACACCGTAAACCCGATCAGAGCGGTCGAACCAGAGAGCGAGTTGGCGCGGCCCAGAACCTGACCAAGAACGCTATTGGGGCCGGTGCTGCTAATGGGCGAGAGGTCGGCATAAACGCCAACGCCGCCCCACATCGGGATTGTTTCATTCTGCGAAACAATGCCCGAACGCAGCACGTTACGGATGGATGGATCAGGGAAAGTCTGGCCCTGAATAAGACCATTCGAGGAAGCCCCGTTAAAGAGACCCTGCCCCGAAGTGGTCAGCGAAGGATAACCGTTGTTAGCAGCCATTTTCTTTTACCTTTGCAAAAATTGATTAGGCGCGACGAGCGTGACCAGAAAAGTCACTCATCCACGACACCGGCTCACCAACGAACTCGTTGATGATATGACCGCCAGCCTGACGCGAGATTTCGCGAAGCTGACCCGGAAGCACATCGGCACCACGGCGCGCCGCCGCAATGGAATCCGAATACACTTCAGTCAGGATGGTATCGAGCATGGCGTCATCGCTGACAGCCGATAGGCGCGCAGTGGCCCACTTAGGCGAGTTCGATTGCAGCTTGGCACCAAGGCGGCGCTTGTACTGTGTCGGGGTCTCACCATCCAGCGGGGCGGGGGCGCGGTCGCCAAACGCCTGAAACGCGGGATCGGCCTGCTCCTGAATGACAGCGAAACGCTCGCGGTCAATGTCAGTCAGCATGGCAGGGGCACGGCGGTTCAGTGCGGCAATTTCAGCCCGCAGAGAATCCATTTCAGCGCGAACGGAATCAGCCACGCGGTGGTCTCCTTCTTCCTTTTCTTCAGCGTCCTTGCGGCGCTTGTCGGCGGCGGTTTCGCGGGGAGTGCCCGGCTCTTCCACTTCCAGATCATCGTCGCACTCATCGTCGTCCTTGCGGCGAGCGTCCTTGCGACTGTCCTTCTTGTGCTCCGGCTCCTTGGCCTCTTCCTCAGCCCACTCCTTGAACGACTCCTTGCCTTCCGCATCCTTGCGGTCGTCATCGTCATCGTCGTCGGCCTTGGGTTCAGAACCCGGCTTTGCCATTGCCTTGAAAGTCTCTTCCATGGCGTCCATACGCTTGTGGACGGAATCGAACTTTTCCGTGGCGTCTTTAATCATATCTGCAATCTGGCCGAGCTTTTCGTCAGCATCGCTGATGGTTACGTTCTTGTGGCCCTGTTCTTCTGCCATTGGCTTTACTCCTTATGGGTGCAGTCGCACGACAATTTAAGTTTTTTATGACTAGGGCTGCCGTGCGTGCCCAAGCCGGTTAAGTGTTTATATATTTCCGAACCTTGATCGCAGCGCCATCACCGATGCTTGTAGACGAAGCAGATCGAGGCTTTGGCTGGACTTGGGTGCGGGAATGATTTGAGCATCAACGATTGGATCAGAGACAGCGTCAATGCTTTCGACACCTGTTGGCGGGCCACCACAATCCCAAACGCCCGCGCTACATAGTGCCACATGATCCAGAAGTGAGGGTTTTCCCTCTATTAAAAGCACCTTCCCATCTTCCAGCGTCACCCGATCGTTCTCGGTCGGGTCGGCAAAGTTAACGGCAGGACTTGTAGACAACTGCGTATCGCGCATGTTTTTAGCGGCGACTTCATCATAAACCTTAGCGATCCCCCACACTTCATCGGGTTTGTCCGCCGGAATGTAGGGCAGCATAATGGAACCAATCACCCGGTCGCTAAACTCTTGGTCATTCAGCAGCGCACGCTCTGGATGCTCCCAGATTACGGCTAGGCCATTGCACCGGGCCAGAAATTCATCATTGATATAAATGCTAGGGTCGCGCCAAACAAACTCTTGCCGGGCATGACGGTAGCTTGCACCCGTTCCGGTGATACGGATGGCAAACAACCATACGTTCTCGTAACGTTGGGGGCTTGTCAGGCGTCCATCGGCAATAGCTTGGGCCACGCCTAGCTCGTCCATCTTAAACCGATCCAGAGTGATTGCTACGCCCGGATGCAGGGGCTGCGGCGGGGCGGTAATGGGCGACCACGCATAGCCATCATGCTCATTAGACAGGCGCGGCGTGAACTGGTGGCTGACCTTGACCAGAAACGTGGTGAAATCCACGTCCTCCGACGGAGCGGGTTCCAGCCCTTCCATAGCCACAACCATCTCCGCCGGAGACAAAGTGCGCGTCCAAGGGGCCAGTTCATCCTCTTTAATGTGGATACCGGCTTCCTCATATGTCTCACGGATGGCACCAGCCTCGGCAGTTTCGCCGTCATCCATCTTGCCGCCGGGGACACACCATTCGCCAGCATGATCGCCACCATCGGCGCGGCGCAAAAACAGCGCGCTATCGCCACAGGTGAAAAGGATGCCCGCCGCCTTAATCATTTGCAGTTCCATGCTTTGCGAGACCAATAGTTAGGCGATGTCTTGTCGTCAGGATCGCTAAGATGAGCCGACCGAGCGCAGTAGGATTCGCGGTGGGCATCGCTGTTCTTTTTGATCTTCATGTCGGGGTCGCCAAAATTGACCTTCTTGACGTTGCCGGTTTTGGGGTCTTCAACGTAGACTTTGGACTTTTTAACGTCACCCTTCATGGGCTTGTTAAGGGTAACTTCATGCCCATGGTATTCAGCATCAGCCATCGCACGGCTAAACCGTCCAGCGGCATCGGCCAGACGGTTAAGCGATTTATGGCTGACGGTGGCGCGGGTCATATTAGGCTTTGCCGTGCTTACGGATAAACTTGTTTAGATCACTCTGCAAAACAGATGCGCCGGACATACTGTTTTGCTTAATAAGGCCCGCGCTTTTCATGCTTTGGAGAATATCCATAGAGGCATTTTCCCCAATGCCATCGCCCTTCATAACGCCAAGTGCTGCACTAAGGGAAAGCAATGCGTCGTCAGCATGAGTATCTTTGCGGAATTTGTCATATCCCTTGTCGCGAGATTCTTTAGCCTCACGATAGGCTTTGACCTTAGCCTCCAATGGGAGATTGGCCGCAGCGGCGCGGGCTTTTTCATATTCCCGATCAATTTTTTTCAGTTCTTTAGCCACTGTAGGGTCATTAGTAACCCATGCAGCATCAATGCCATAGTTGCCCTCGGTGGTGCTGGAACCGGGAAGGTCGCGCTCGGCGTCCGCCTTGGCATAAAGCGCATCAGCGGCGGCCAGCGCCCTATCCAGAGCAGGCAGGCTATCCTTGCGGTTGGTATACTGCGGATTGCTTAGAGCATATTCCAGAGCCTCGGCCTTGGTGGGGTATTCCGATACATCAAGGCGGAAAATGGAAACGCTACCGCCTTCGTCAACGGAGATGATCCACTGACTGCCTTCGCGGACGATGGTGGGGGCGGCATCCGCCTTTGCAGCCTTACGCTTGGCGATGCCTTCCGCCACTTCCTTAGCAGCCGCCAGACTGTAGAACCGACCGCTACTGCCCTGCACCACCCAATAGTCGGCCTCGGTGCCATTACTGCCCTTCTTGAAGGACGTATCAATCATGATACCGTGGTGCCTAATGTGGGCGGGAATACGGTCATCATCCGACCGGCCAAGGATAGCCTCATCATCCGTAGTGCCTTCACCCGGCAGATCACGCTCGGCATCGGCCTTAGGCACGCAGTTAGGAACAGTCTTGCCATCCTTTGCCTTCATACCGACCATCTCATACCCCGACCAGCAGGGATCAGCATCGCCCACAACGCCAGCCTTTGCAGCGGCGCTGGTTGCCTCGGCCTTGCTGGCATAAGGGCCGTAACGCTCATGGCTGCCGGGCTTGGGGAAATAGAACTCGCCGTTTTCCTCATAGATGGCGGCATTGGCAGCATCGCCCCGCTTTTCACCCGCCATCTTGTATGCAATCGCAACCGCTTGGGCCACAGGCTTTCCGGCCTTCACTTCCGTCTCAACATTGCGCGAAAAACCGGGCGAACCCACGGGGGCTTTCTCAAGAGGCATGGGTGCTATCCTTGGATGGGTGGACAATAAGCGCACGAAGCGCCTTTAACTCTTTCATAACCGCACGATGCTCCGCCTCAATATGGGCGCGCTCACGGCGGTTAGATACTTCCTGTGCCACGAGGATAAGTGGCAAAAAAGTTAATTGCAGCAATGCAGACGAAACATACTGCACAAATGGCGTAGTCTGGGGAAACCAAAGCGGAATCAGCACAAATGCGGCAAAGGCGTAAACGCACTCCATAGTCGCCACCAGTGCAACAACCTGCACGGCAAGCTCCTCATTGAAGCGACGCCAATACCGATAAAGGCTCATGCAGACAAAGCCGCCATCTTAGCCTTAGCATCTTCCAACGCTTTCTTGCCCTTTTCAGTCAAACATTCAGCAGGAATAGAACGCAGCGAAAACACATATTGGTACGAACATTTGCAAAAGGGTAGTTCCGCAGGCTGTTCTATTTCATCTGTATAACCATTTTTCCCCGGCTTTACTAGCCCCGCCTTATGCGCCCAACTATCGCGCACTAAATAAAATTCACCCTCGCGCTCATTATGGTCTGGCCTGCCATTATATCCGCGTTGGTGAACGTGACTTCTCCACAATCCACCAATAGCACCACCATTAACTGCAACCGTTGTATTAATTGCGGCAAATAGTTTTTGGCTTTGGTCTATGACAACACGCCGCTCTTCAAATGGAAGTGACGCCAGCGCCTTTTTCAAATTGGCTTTTTCATCATTTTTTTTAACAATGCGACTGCCGCCAGCGGGAACCGAAGTCGCCCATCCACGAAAGCGTTGCATCGTTTTTTCAATCGCCTGCGGGCGGTTAACCCTAATCAGATCAACACTAGCGGCAATCCGCCTGTCCAGTTCCGCCCGCAGTTCCGGCTTGATCTGCTCCAGCCGATAGATCGTGACGCCGGGGTTGTATTTCAGCACCCCGGCCATATCCACTTGTTTGCGGAATACCGCATACATGGAATCACGCACCATCTGGTCAATCTCGGCCATCGACTTCATCGAGCGTTCAGCAGCTACGCGCAACTGCTCGGCCCAATAGGCAATAGCTTCCTCTGACTGATAACCGTTCTCTGTGACGTAAGCCACCGCCTCGGTTAGCACCTCATTATATGTAGGGGTGCCGTCTGGATTAGGCATAATTGGTGCCGGATGAGAGGGTTGAACTCCCGACCTTCGGTTTACAAAACCGCTGCACTGCCACTGTGCTAATCCGGCAGATATTCATCTTCTTGCCCTTCTGCCATAGACTTAATCCGGCAGGCCCGCATATATGCGTCCATCGCCGCCTCTAGCATGGCAACTGACTGCATCTGGCTGCGCGAGGCGGATTCCCAATCGCCCAACTGTGCCAGCGTAATAAAGCTATGATACGCCTGCGTATGGTTCAAAGCCGCAACATTGAAGTTGTGAATCTCTTGTCCAATGCACTGTGCAACGTTAGGCATTATTGCACCGACCGCATGGCGTTACGCCTGATCTCATCATCAATGGCGGTGATCTTTTCCACCTTACGCCGCTTGGGCTTGGCCGGGGCGCTATCCTGTGCGCTTTCCGGTGCTGGCTCCGTCACAGGCTTTTCAGGCACAATCGGCTCATAATCCGCAATGGCTTCAAAGTCCAAATTGAGCGGCGAAGAAAACAGGCGTTTATTATTGTTGAAATTATCCGCAGCCCATTCCAGAAGCTGCGCCTTGGCCGGGCCGGGAACCATCGGGGAAAATACTTCCACAACCGCAATGATGGCCTTTAGGACAACATCCTCGGCCTGCATCTTTTCGCTTTCCGGCTCATCCAGCAGGCTAGGCCATTCAGCGTTAAAGCTATTCCGCCATTCATTGAACGCAGCGGCATAGGATACGTTGCCATATTCGTCCGGATATTTCTTCTGGACGGTAGCGTAAAAGTCCTCATTCCAAGCCCGATACATGACAATCTCAGTCATGAAGTCATACAGGGGCTGCATCCATTCACGAATGCCATCCACGAATTGAGCGATGGCCTTGGCATCCTCTGTGCCCTCGCCAAAGCCCTCGGCAAACGTCTCGCTCAACAGCATCTTGGCAGGGGTTCCGCAAGCCGATGCAATATTCTCGATGATGTTTTTGCGCGCAAGGCTAAATGCGCCATCGAGGTTTTGCAGGTTCAGGCTTTCAATGCTTTCAGCCGTGCCAATCGACAATACGTTATTGGTCTGCGCCTCTTTAAGCATCTGGCGCTTTTGACCAAATATCCGCATCATTGGCGCGTCAACTGCCGACGATTGGCTTTCCATCTTGGCAATCAGCAATCCTGCCTTTGTGGCCACCATCTGATCTGTCGCCATGGTCATCAGGAATGACTTTAGCGGAAACAGTCCGCGCTGGTAAACCGACCGGCCAACGAAGCCAAAGCCTGCACTCTCATACGCGATGTAGATCGGCGCTTCGTTCATCAGGACGCAAACCCGCGAACGATGATAAGGCTTGCCAGCAACGCTAACCCCCGTCACCTTCTGGAAATCCAGAGCGTTGGGGTCTTGATTAAGCACCAAGCTGCCAGCGGTATTGAGCGGATCAAATGTGCTTAGTGCAATGCTGGCACCATATAGCTTTTTGAAGTCCACCGGCTCTTGCGTGTCTGCATCCTTCACCACAAGGCCGAGGGTGGAGATGCCATAAATCCGAGCGGTGCGCGCCGCGTTGATAATATGGTTAGTCGACTTTAGGTCTTTCCATTCCTGATTGAACGCCTCTACCAGCATAAGGCCGTCATCGGGCGCTTTGGGCACCGTGATTTCACGCGGCTTATATGTGGCCATGTAAAGCGGGAAATCGACAATTTTCTGTCCGAATGGATGAAATGTGTAGAGTGTTTTGCAAATTGAATATGACGCTTGGGAACCCGGCACAATATCGTCGGCATTCATTATGGCTTGCAATTCAGAGCCGAACGATTCCGTCCCATTAATGATGTTGCTGGCCATAGGATTAACTCCAGTTGCCAGAATATGTGGTGGCGCTTGGGCTGATCGGAGTGACCATGAAGTAACTACCCTGCGCCACTACCATAGAACTATTTGCACCAGTAATCACTGCAACGCCCGGCGCAAAGTTACCTGCCGTAGTTACGTTAAGCGTCCCTTGGACTATCGCCGTAACTATAGTCAAAGTGCTACTAGATGAGGTGACTGTCGCGGCAGTGTTTAGGCTGAATACACTATAATTGCTGCCAGCATTACCCGCCGATGCGCGCCAAGCCAGAGTAGAACTAGCCGCAGTCGGAAAGCCAAAACCAATATCAGAACCACTCATGCCGCTGATATTGAACATACACTCAAAATAATAAAGCCCCACGGGGAGATTGATTGCCCCATTTGTAGTGGTGTTAAATAGCTTTTGATAGCTTGTGGTATTAGACAGCGTGTAACTGGTGCCCAATCGGCAAAACTGAAACGATGGCTGAAAGCCTCTAGCCGAGTTTGCAACGGACGTATAAAATGCAATGCCATCATACTCATGTGCACCGGCAACAGGCGTGGTCAAATTGGTGCCGGTTGTCAGTTTGAGCGGGGCGTTAGTCGTGGTGCCGGCAGCAAGAGCAAGCGCGTTCATTGTGGCGGATGCGTTTAGCACCACCGATCCCGAACCCGTAGTGGTGTAGCTAGAACCCCAAGCCGATCCAGTGGACAATGGAATACCCGAGGCGGGATAAATCATTGCACCTGTGGGGCCTGTAGGGCCGGTTGGGCCGAACGATCCCGCGCTGCCCGTGGGGCCAGTGCTACCCGTCGCACCGGTAGGGCCTGTGGGGCCTGTCGGGCCTGTGCCACCATTGGCACCAGCCGCGCCGGTCAAGCCTGTGGAACCCGTGGGGCCTGTAGGGCCTGTGGGGCCTTGTGCGCCTGCTGTGCCAGCAGTGCCACCCGCGCCTTGTGGGCCAGTAGGGCCTGTAGGCCCGGTGGGGCCAGCAACGCTAGATGCCGCTCCTGTCGCACCTGTAGGGCCTGTGGGGCCGTTAGCGCCTTGTGGGCCAGATGCGCCGTTGAGATTGACCGTCCAGCTTGTAAACGTGCCTGTGCCGGTAATGGCCGTGACGTTAACCACCAACGCGCCCGTGGCCGTGTTGTAGCTTGTAACCAACCCCGTCATGTAGTGGCTGGCGTCATTGGCCACGATCACAGGCTGGGCGGCGGTATAGGCAAGCCCAGTGCCAATCGTCAGAGATTGTGCGCCTGTGGCAAGCGTCAGCGATGTGGTGCTGGTGGATGCGTAATAAGTGCCGGATGGGCCTGTGGGGCCTGTAGGGCCTGTCAAGCCAGCAGGTGCCCACGACATGTTGCCGCTGGTGTCGGATGCTAAGACATAGCCGCTTGTCGTCGGGGTGGATGACGGAAGCGTATATGTGACAACGCCAACTGTGCCAGCATTGCCTTGAATAACCGATGATCCGCCGCTTACGTTAAAAGCAACAGACGACGCCTGTGCCGCGCCCAGAACCGGAGCAGTGAACACTGGGCCATTGGTCAATGCCAATACAGAACCGGAGCCACTAAGCGATAGACTGCCGCTCCATGCCGATCCAGTGGAGTAAGGCACCCCGCCAGAAGGCCATGCAAACGTATTGGGCGAACTAATGGTAATGCTGCCCGCGCCGTTGGCAATGCTAATGCCCGCGCCTGCGGTAATGTTACTCAGGCTGTAGTTAGTGCCATTGCCGATCAACAGTTGCCCGTTGGACGGCTGTGCGACTACGCCCGTGCCGCCTTGGCCCGGAGGTGCAGGGTAATCAACCTTGCTTGACCATGTGCTGTCCCACTCCGCAGCGGTAGGCACATAGCCCGTTGTCCAGCCGGGATTGTTAGGTGTTGACATGGGAGTTAAATCCGTTCCGAATTGTAGTTAAATACCATGTGCGGAGCCAAGGGCAACCCCAAGCGAATAAGTATAGCAATCGGCAAGGTCATCTGCGCGCCTTGCAGCGTCTTTATCACCGATGCGATAACTTGTCACCTGCGAGACTAGGTGATTGCGCTCGATGCCCTTGTAGTTGACGGTCTTATTAAATGCGAAGTCGCTAATCCTGCACAATCCCTGATGATGGTGCGATGACACCGCAATGGCGCGCTCGTCCTTGCCTATGCTAGTAAAGGCAGAATCTAAAGCCACCACCGGCCAGCCTCGGCGCTTGCCATGCTGCAACATAACCGTGCCACTGGCCTTATCCTCAATCCATACGCCACGGACGCCTTCACGCGCTCCCACTTGCCTGCTTAGTTCATCCAAACGAGGGAGAGCCACGCCGGGAAGCCAGTCAGTTAGAAGATCCGCCTCAATCTGGATAATGTCATAATCAAGGATGACCAGCGGCGTCCCCGCATACTGATTGCGCGCAAGGTAAATGATCGCCGTGCCATCATTGGCGCTGCCAGTTTTGACCGCGCTGTCCACCACTGCGAACACTCTGTCGCAATTAGTCGGATATGGCACCGGCTGGCCATCCACCAGCCATTTATCCACCCCGAAGAATGCAACGCCCGACCAGTCAACAAACTGGCACTCAATCTCCTGCCGGAATACGTCAGGATGAAGCCGCGCCCTTTCCGTCTCTACCCATTCCCGATTAACGAGCGGATTCTCCCAGCTTGGCGCATGATGCTCCACAAAGCCCATCTCTGGATCATTGCAGAGCCGCCAGAAGAAGTTTTCTAGATCAATCCCGTTGGGGGTAGAAAACGCCCACACTGTAGCATTGGGCTTGGTCGCCATCGTGGGGACGAGAGACTTGTGCCAGATGTCCAGCATCTGTGAGTTTTTGGTATATGCCGCTTCGTCTATCAGGATCAGGTCATATTCACGGCCACGGCCAGCCAGAGGGTTATCGGTGGTTTGCCAAAAGTCCGCCTTGCCGCCTGTGAGGGATTTAATCGTGCCCTCGCTGCGATTTGATCCGGTTAGAATACGGTCAAGAGATGTCACTATCTCATCATAGGGTTCTGATAATTGCTTATACGTCGGCGCGAAAAGGCCGACCTTTTGGCCCTTGATGATTGCATCACTTGCTAGTGTAATGATGCCCTTGGTCTTACCCCAACGACGCCCACACCGCACCGCATTACGCCTGCCCCGATTATTCCAAACAGATACCTGTCCCTCGTGGAATGTGGGGATTGTGATTTCATATGTGGCCACCGTTAACTACTCGGCAGTCCGCCATGAGTAATGATGTTAGTGGTTTTAGCTTCATCGCTTAACTTTTTGCCATCGGTGATAAGGCCATTTAGTTTTGCCAAGTCCATGATGGTTAGCCTCCATACGGAAAGGCCGGAGGGTTCATTTATACGCTCTGCCTTTTTGGCAACCTTCAATAGCTCTTGGCTAAGGCTTGATATGGTGATTTCCGTTCTCTCGGCTGCGCGCTCCTGTATCTCTTTAACACGAGCCTTTATGTTAGCGTTGGTTAGTAATTTGCATCCATTTACTTTTGCGGTAACGGGGATGGCTTTATAGCCAGCTTCCACATAAGCATCGGCTTGACTTTTGCCTTGGGCAATAGCTTGCGCAAACCTTTCATGCCGTATGTTTTGCAGGACTGCCACGCCGGTAACTCCTTATCCGGCGATGGTCTCCTTTTGCCGGGTTAGTTGGTATCTTCTCCCATGTAGGGATTGAAGTGCTTTTTGCTAACTAGCAATTTGAAATGTGTCTAGCCTGTTTAGGGACTGTGTGATTTACCCATCCAGAAAGTGAGCGTTGAAACTATGCGGGGGCTTCCACCTCGCTGCCAGTAAATCAGCACCGGATTGCCTCGGCTGCGAGATTACTGTCTGCCCTTGCAAGGGGCGAGAGCACGGAAACTACCGGCGCGCATGGTGGGGGATGAGGCACCAAGGCACTATTCATCGGATTTCCGGCTTATCGAAACGCGGATAAGGCCCAACCCCTACCCGCGCTATTTGAATTTTTGAACCATCCTGATGACGCAATTCGTCATTCTGGGTATTTCCTATCACAGTCCCGTGCAAATTGTCAATCGCCCTTAATTAAAAACCGCCAAGCGAATTCGCTATTATGTCACCGGCATCCCGTAATTCTTGCATCGCCGCTTTGTGAACGGAACTTTTAGGCTCAAACCATGTTATTGTCCTGCCGTCCTTTCCGACGCGCTGACGCATTACCGATCCGTATCTAGACATGGCCCATTGGCTGACGGTTTGCTCTTGAATGGTGACGGCCCGGACAATATCGCATAGCTGGCGTAGCTCTTTATCCATCCTGCCCATCTCTAGGATTGCCCTGAGCGTGTATGGGGGTAATCCACCGTCTCCACCTCCCCTTGGTGTCCTGTCCAGAGTGCATCGGGCTGGTGAGAACTCTTGGGCTATAGCCATGTTACGGTAATGGGTAAGGGCCGCGTATTGACGGTCTGTTATGTGACCCGCCGCCATCATGACATCAATCACAGGTAGTCGGCGGTATGCCAGCTTGGCGCGGACAAATATCCCTTGGGCCATTTGCTCGTCTGTGGGGGCAACAATATCCACCCGATCTTCAACGGGCTTTGCCTTTTTGACCTTGCGCGCCTTTGCCATTTTACCCCTCGATGGATAAATGATTTATCCGCCCTTGCTTCCCATGTGCTTGTGCTACGCATTAAATGCTCGGCGCAAAACATAAGATCGAACCAATGATACCACCGTGAACACGCCGCCGATAGCAAAGTTAGTGCTAGGGGTTGCGTGTATTCCAAATAAGGGAAACACAATCATCTGGGTGGCTACGGCAATGCCGTATCCGATAGCGGTGTTTGCGATGGCCTCAAGTGCGGAATGTTTTTTGGATTGCGTCATTTTACGCCCTTAAAAGCATACTCATCATTGATAATCGCGGGATTTACGCCGATCAATTCGCCGCGTCTAAACCTTTCCCGCAGTTTATCCCTATATTCACCGTTGGCAATGTAGCCTAATGCTTTGCCGTTGGAAACACCGGGCTTAGGTTCTGGTAAAGGTTGATTGGAGAAAAGGTCATCCATTAGGAAAATTCATGTAAAACTCATTATCTTCCGATTCATCAAGATAATTTGTATAATCTTTATTAAATTTATCAAGCAATTCTATCCATACTTTATTGCTACCTAGTTCTGGGTAATTGCAATATGTATGTTGCAAAATAGCGTCCACGTCATTCCAGCTTTCCAATAGATTTTCTAAAGGCAGAAAAACACTTCATTTTCATGATTTATTTCGGACATTATGCTATCTCCACAAAAGTGCTGTTTCTAAAATCAAACGTAACATTTACCGTCCCGCGTTTTCCGGGCATACCCATGCGAACCTTCGTCACCACGATCTGAGCCTCGTTCTGATCGAAGTTCTTGCGGTGATAGGTTAGGCCATATTCAGGTTTATTTGCCCAGTGAGCACTCCCTGAAATCTCATACAGGCCGGGGATAATCTTGACACCGGGCTGCGGTTTAGCTGGGTGCGCGATGATCCAAAACGCCACATCATGCGTTTTGGCAAAATGCTTGATCGCCCTAATGGCCCTCCCGATATACTCCGTCTCCGATTCATCCCGCCGCCGCTTATGCTCTAGTTCATTCCATGGATCGAGAACGATCATCTTGGCCCCGTTGCGCCTCACGGCCAGTGACGCAAGGCGCAGAAACTCGTCTAAGTCCATTTCCATGCCTTCGTCCACAGTCTGCGAAATGATCGACAGGCGCTGGCGCAAAAGCTGGTCAACCTCGCGCAAATCTCGGGTCGCCAAGTCATGCTTGCCGCATTTCAACAGCGCCATGCGAAGTCCGTCCCGTAAGATCGGCTTTACATCCGTCTCGAAGCTGGCGACACACACGGGAAAGTGATGAGCGAGGGTATGGCCAATGATGGCGTTGAGCAGCGTTGACTTGCCCATGTTGGCGTAGCCTGTGACGACAGTAAGCGTCCCCGGCACAATGCGGATCATGTCGTCTATGGGATCAACCCCAACGCTGTAGGATCGAATTTCGCCGCGCTCGGGAAAGTCGTCAAGCGTGTAAAGGCCCTGCACCGGATAGGGTTTAGCAGTCGTGATGCAAGCCACTACCCGCTCTGGCCCATATTCCTGCAAAACCTCGTTAAGATCCTTGCATGGGAAAGGGTAATCAATAAACCGGCACCGCTCAGCGCCTAAAAGCGCCACCAGATCAGCCGCAAGATTGTGCCCTGCCGCATCGTCATCCGCCGCGATTACAAATTCTTTCACACCGGCCAAGGCCTCAGCATGACGATCAACCCAATCATATCGCTTGGCCGTGTCTAGGTTTTCAGTCTGCTTTCCGGGCGCGCCGTTGGGAACTGACACGGCGAATTGAAAACCCGCCTGTATCGCCGCCAGTGCATCCCATTCCCCCTCGGTTATCACCAGCGGCGCGTGCCCGTTCCGAACTTTGGGGTCGCTCAGGCAGTTGGCGTTCCACAGCGATAGCGGCGCGCCGTTGTCCATCCGATGATCCTTTTCGGAAATCAGCCGGTATTTGTGGTTTATCGTTTCCGCCCCGTCCGTGTAGGGCACCGCTAGCCAGTTCTTGCCGTCTCGAAGCACCGTGCAAAGGCCGTATTCCTCTGCAAGCGTCGGATCGAGAGCGCGGGCCATCAGCCATTCCGCGTGCTTGGGGTGAAGTGTCATTGTCCGCTCCTGAAAATCCGCATCCATTGTGACAAAGCCAAACCCATCCATGTTGATCGTGAGTAACGCTCAGGCTTTTGTCTCGTTTGTTTTTGCGGGTATCGCCGCACTGGGGGCATTTATGCTTCCCCGGTTTTGTGGGCCGCCAATCTGTCATGGCCCCATATACCTTGCTTCGCCAGCATCAACAGTTGATCGAGCCTCTTGCTGTTTCCGAGATAGCCAGCTTGAAGTTGACTGAAACCATTTTTTGCGTTCATCCTCTGGCCGGTCTTTTAACCAGTCATCCCTTGATTGCAAAGCCGCCATAATATCCACCTTGGGATATGCCTTTTCCCAACGCTGCAAATCGGCACGCTTGAGGCGGATAACCGAACCCGAAAAAGCGTAATTATATTCTTTCTTTTCTTTATCTGTATCTGTATCTGTATCTGTATGGCTGAACGTTCGCTGAGCATTCGCTGAACGTTCGCTGAGCATTCGCTGAGCGTTCGCTAGACCCCCTTTCCTATTTTTCAATGACTTAGACCGCACCTTGTGCAGCTCATGCTCCACCCTACTGTGCAACCATTTCCCGTCAACAACCTCAAAGAAGTCCGCTAAAGTTGGTTTTAGGCGGTTCCAAGCGCGGGCTTCAAGGCGGCAAATTCGAGCCAGTTTTTTGTCGTCATCCGGCAGCGATTCCCCCCTTTGCCAATAGGTCATGATAAGCAAAAGATATGCCCCATGCTCAATCGTCGAGAGGTGTGCAGCGTCGGATAAATAGTCCGCCACATAGAGCGGCATATATGGGATGGCAGCCATCAAACTGCCCCCAATCCAGCCAGCACAATCCAATCCTCCGCCTCTGTGGCAGTAAGATGGCCATGCTCGTATGCTATCATGATGCGCTGCTTTTTTTCTGACGGATCTGCCTCTATCTCAATCAGCCGTTCAATCAGCCTTTTGGCAAAAATACGCAAATCCAAATGTGTGCCAGTGACGTATGACATTTATGCCTCCGCCATTGGTGGTGAATTAACAGTGATGCCGAACTGGCTTTCCAGCTTATCAGCGGGCAAACGGCGAAATTCGCCGCACCAATCATTGATCTGCGTCGTAGGCCAAACGCACTCTTTATTGGCGGGGTTTACAAAGGGAGGGCGGCGGCGACATCGCCCTTCGTCCAATCCGCCAAACCTATCCCAAAGGCGGCAAAACTCGCATTTTCTGGGCACCAAAACGTCCAAAGATACAATATTATCTTGTGTTTTGGGCGCTAAAATACTAAGTGTTTTTCTCGTCATGGCGAACTTCCTTTCGCTAATGTCTGGGGCTGGGAAGAGACGCTAACACTCTCCCGGCCCTTTTACCTTATATCATCCAGCCCCAATTAGCTAGGGCTTTGTCCACATCATCGACAGACCGGCAAATGGCGTAGTGATGGCCCAAAGTGTCAAGCCATGCTTTACACGCCTTCTGGCTGGGCTGGATGGTGCCTTTGGGTGTTTTGACTTCAATATGGCCTATCCTGCCTTCACTGGCATAAACCAGCAAGTCAGCAAATCCCGGCAGAAAACCATCCGCCTTTAGACTTGCCATCTGGCGAGCGCGTTTAAGCCGATCTCCGGCCAGTACTGCGCCATTAGGCACATGGACGCTATCAAAGCCCCGCAATGCAAGATGCTGCCTGATAAGGCGTTGCAGGGCAGATTCAGGCCTCATGGCATTTCAAATTTCATGGCGTCCGAAACACCTTTATACCAATGCTCCTGAGACATATTCCATCCAGAGCGGTAATCATAGGGGCATCGTGCCATAGGTAGGCCGAGAAAGCGCCAGTCGAGACCAGCAGATACACCGGCCCGATAGGCATCCTTCCATTTGTATTCAGTGATGGGGTGATTCACTATTCCATCCCAAGGGCGTTCAAATAGGTTTCAATCAGCATATCTGCTTCGCGCCTTGCGTCTGGCGTCAATTTCCGCAACCGCACGATCTGGCGCATAATTTTGGCATCGTAGCCAGTTGATTTCGCCTCTGCGTAAACATCCTTGATGTCGTCAGCGATGGCGCGCTTTTCAGCCTCTAAATTTTCCACACGCTCAATCAGCAGTCGCAGGCGTTCATCCGTATTTGCAGTCATGTCATTTCCCTTCAAGCTATCATGTCATCCACAAGCCTGCCCTTGCGGGGCAAGCCATACTTTTCCTTTTCAATCTCCAGCCAGCGTTCACGCTCGGCTCGGCTTTTGGCTTGGTCATGATCTATGCGCTCTGCCAATTCCAAACGCTCTAAAATTCGCTCTTGTGCAATTTCAGCATTGCGCTCTTTTGTGTGTGAATATGCTTGGGAAATATTGGGCTTTTCTCCAGTCACTTTTCCCGTGGCAATAATTTTAACATAGAACCGGCTGCCTATGGCAATGCGTTTGATTTGCTTATTACGGTCAAGCCTAGTTAGCGAATGTTCAATGCGATTGATGCTCATCCCTAGCATCTCGCCCAGTTCATTATTTGAGGGCCTGTGTTTCCCCTCTTCTGCTAATTTGCACAAAAGATTGTACAGGCGATAATCGTCATTAGACTTCATGTTTTTACCTTACTCGCATTTCTTGTTTTTTAACCAACATTTGCACAATTTGCGGATGTTCCCGGCGCAATGCTTTTAAAAGATTATCGCTGCCAATCTGCATCATGCGATCATGTGCCCTAGTAGATGCTATAATTCCGTATTTGGAATCAATGACTACTTTGTTTGATGTTGGCTCCTTTGGCTTTTTGCCCAAACTATAATCAAAAATATAATTTTTAATGCGGCCATATTCCAAATTGCTCAATCTTTTGCCTTCAATAAGGCGCATCAATATGTCTTTATCTCCAACGGATTGTTTGCCAAATTCCTTGCCGTCCATTTTGTAAGTGGCCAGAAACTTTTGCACTCGTTTGATTAATGTCATTGCCATTGCATCATCCTTTATACGTGGGGAAGGCGTGGATAAGCCTCCGTCTCTTCTTTAATAATTCGCTTGATTGTCCAGACCTCGGCGCGAAATGCGCGGGCCAGAGCCTCTGGTGATTGATACAGTGACCGACAGCGGATCGAAAGCCGTTCTTCTAAGCTGAAAGTATCAATGCTGCGGTGAATCGGAATTAAATCACTCATTGGTCATTCACCGGATAAAACGCGCCTCGCGCAGAGTAGTTTTTATCAATGCGATAAAGCGTAAGCCAGATTGCCCGCAGGTGATCTTTAGCTTGCTGCCCAATGGCGGGAATAATCATTATGCACCTTTCTTTATGACGCCAGCGTCAATCATGTCTAAAGCCATCTCCAGCTTGCCTAAAACGCGAGGGTTTATGGTAGCTGGTTTGGCCTTCCATCGTGAAGGTGTTGAAGGCGATACGCCTGCAATGTCGCACAAGGCATACATTGGTAAGCGGGCGTCAAAACACCGCTGATATAGGTTTTTCAATGCAGTTTCTTTATCCATGCGGCCTGTATGGTGGGAATTATTGCCAAAATCAAGCGCATTTTTTCGCAAAATAATGCTTGCAGGATGTGTAAAGATGGCATAGCAAAGGCCTATAGCCGGTGAGCGGGATGCTGACCCGGCCAGATAGAGGATACTCTAAAATGTTTTTGGATGATCTTTTGAACTTGGATGACCGTCACAAGCTGATGGTGATTGATTGGATCGCGGACACGTTGCCCGAGGAATTGAGCGATGAACTGGCTGATGGGCTGACGGTCGCTTTTGAGCGGGCGGAGGAAAATCGGCCTAGTGCCTTTCTGCCCATTTATCCCGCTGGTGGCCCTCATGCAGTTTGGGCTTCGTGGCGGGCGGTGCGCGATAGGGTCATTGTTGAGGCTTTGGAAAATATGAAGCGTTTCCATAAAATGTGGAGGACGGAACGATGATGAGCGCCCGCGATATTGGTGAAACCACCGCTTATGCCTGTGGTTTTGCGGAAGCCCTCGTGGAAAAGTCATTGCGCTATCTGCATGATTTACCTGTTCCAGACGATGCCATAGCCGCCATGAAGCTGATTTGGGCCATTGATGCCATGAATGATGCGTTGAAGGCTTTGCAAGTTCCTTTTGAAAGGAAAGAACCATGATCCGCTTAGTTATTATTGCACTAGGATTTGTCCTGCTGCTTAACGCTTTTGACAAGATAGATGCTGGTATCGAGGCCAAGCGCGCCGGATTGCTGGTGAATTATCATATGCCAATGGAGGCGCGGCCATGAGCGCATTTCCTATTTTCCGTCCCACCGGCAATCCCGCCATGTATGGCCATCGTGCGTATATTGGATATGCAGCCATTGTCGTAAATGACAATCAAGATGAGGCTCTACGCCGCCGCAGCCTTGCCCGGCGCGAAGGTCTGGCTTGGGATGCCTTTGCCAGCGATGAGCGCCCCGGATCGTGGGTGCCGTCTGTTTTTGAGGAGTTGGCGCAATGACAAGCTATACATTTTGGGCCGAACTGGTCAGGGATGGGGAAGATGTGGAAGTGGAGGTGCAATATACCTGCACCCCGTTCATTCCAGCCACATATACCCAGCCAGCGGAAGGCGGGGAGATTGAGATTCTCAACGCTTGGATTGATGGTGATACCATTGATCTGACCGATGCCGAGGAGTCGCTTTTGATCCAGTTGGCTGGGGATAGGGCGGAATCCGACATGGCCGATGATGATGCGGATCGTGGCGATTATCTGTATGAACAAGCTTGTGATCGCCGCGCACTGGGGGATGATTAATGACTGGCTGCATTCAATATCTACCGTGGATTACCCGCGATATGCTTCGGGCCGATCCCGAAGCGCGATTTGTGTTTGGCGACAATGCCGAACGCTGGGGTTTGGGTGGGCAGGCCAAGGAAATGCGCGGAGAGCCTAATGCCATTGGCGTGGCCACGCTTTATTCGCCGGGCAATTATTATCTCGCTGGAGACCTAGTGGCTATCCGCACGGTGCTGCGTGATCTGCGTATGGTCGGCGCTGCGCTGGCAAAAGGCCGTACTGTCTACATTCCAAACGATGGCCTCGGAACCGGCCTTGCGCGCCTTGCGGAGAACGCGCCAGCCATTGCCAATCTTATCACCGCATTTTTCCACGCTTGCCCCGGCGATGCGTGCCCATGGGAGTTTATCTAAATGACCGATACCATTGCTAAGCCGAAGCGCGCCAAGAAGGCCAGCGCCACCGGAG
>Ga0208255_100025_pt1 | contig 26883 bp, 20 predicted proteins | sample CryBogCBH06Jun08_FD_184600 | JGI IMG/M metagenome (GOLD analysis project Ga0208255, IMG submission 184600) | Freshwater microbial communities from Crystal Bog, Wisconsin, USA - CBH06Jun08 (SPAdes) | ecosystem: Environmental > Aquatic > Freshwater > Lake | place: Crystal Bog, Wisconsin, USA... | reverse complement strand
GTATCATCTTTACCATATGAAATATGAATAATTTTTGAATATCTTTTTAAAAAATTAGATGCCTTTTTCCATCCTGGTATAAAATGCTTATCCGATTTTAATGTAATAGCATCTATTCTTTTAATTTTTTTTTTATTCTGTTCCGCTACATCTATAAATGCTTGAATAAATCCACCAGGACCCTCCGCAATATGAGCAGAACGTAAATATTGAATTTGCTTTGATAATTCTTGAAAAAAATTTATACTATATAATATTTCAACCATCTTAAAATAACTACGACTTAATGGTTTTAATAATGAAATATTCGCATATGGAAATTTTTCTTCTTGTGTATATACCATCTCATATGGATTTGCTAATTTCTTCGCAAGTTCCCATTTATGTTCTAGTTCAAACACATTTATTTCTTCTTTTTTACGCAATACTTCAATCGGTATTTTATCTTGAAATTCATCAAATACTATTATTTTATCAAAAATTTTAGTTTTATAATATTTAATATCTTGCCATGGTGGCTTTAGTATTGTATCCATATATATACTTATTTTTATATTTTTAAACTACTCTTCTTCATCGTCAATAATTCCTAGTTCAATGTCAGGCTCATTCATTGTAAGAATTTCTTGTCCTAATGTTACATTAATCTTCAAATTTGCTACCGCACATTTATCATTCGCTGATTCATATAATTCATTTTCAATATCTTCTTGTGTTGGTACTGTATCATCTTCTTCTTCTCCTTCTTCTACTGGTGGTAATCCTTGCTGTAGTCGCATAAGTGCCACCTCATCTAATAGAATTTCAGAGAAACCAGTTCCTCCTTTAATCGGCTGCCCTGTCATAATATTTGCGGATACTCCCTTCACTGGATCAACTTCTCCAAATAATGCCGCCTTCAATAATATCTTTTCTGTCTCCTCAAACGATGCCTTTGCTAATGGACCAATATCTTGTTTATTAATTCCATAACGATCTACTGATAATAGTTTTCCAACACGTGTCATCCAATCACATAGAAGGCCAAGATGACGGAAATCTACACCACCCGCATCAGCAAAGAGATTTGTAATTTCATTTAATAGAGTTGCTCGTGCTGCTTCAATACCTAGATTCTCATAAATATCATGAACATGTGATGATAATACTCCATTTCCATTTACATATGGATGATTTATAATCTCTAGAAAGTTTGATCCATCTGTATCAAGAATATATTGTTCAATTTCTTCATATTTTCCTTGTGGATCATGAAGTTCAAAATAGTTTTTATCTTTGCGATAGGATACTGATTTTATTCCAGGAATTCCACGAATTACTATAGATGTTAGTAATTTGTTTTGCATTTTCTTTAAATTTAAGATATCATCTTTTGTAGAATCTTTCTGATCTACTGCTAAACGAATACGCATAATTAAACGCTGAGAATTATAATCTGAATAAATTAAATGAAGTTCTTCACTAAACTTTTGTTCTAGAGCAAATCTCACATCATCCATACTAATATTTTTATTAAACATACTATCAGAATCAAACTCCATACGCAATAACCATTTACTCCATGTTGTATCACTTTCTTCCTTATCCACTTCAAATATATTATAGAAATTAATAAGATCCTTATCTTCCTCTAGAATTGTATTTTCATCACTTGGATCAAAGTAAATTGCCGTCTTTGTTACAATATCTTTTAGTAATGTTAGTTCTAAATCTTGTGCCACTACACGTGCTTTTTCCACTGATCCACGGAATTCCTTCTTCAATGGTATCGTCAATGAAATTGCCTTTGGATTATGTGTTACTTTTAGAAGTTCCTTCAAACGGGGAACACCTCGTGTTACATTTGACTTTGATGCAACACCAGCTAGATGAAAAGTATTTAGAGTATTATGGACCATAATACAGTCATCAACCATAAAACTATCATTTCCTGGAACCGTGAAATCATAGACATAAGAGAGGGGGTCATCTAGATAATTTAATTCTATAATTTCATCCCATACTATATCACTATATGCAGCGGAACGAAGTAATTCAATATATTCCTTTACTAATATTTCAGTATTTATATCAAGTTTTCTTTCAATAAGAACCTCTTCAAAATCTTCAATATAACCTTGTAATGTTAGTCTTCCAATACTTTCTTTCTTTGCCCATCGACCAAAGTTTCTACTCTGTCCTGGCATTTGTAATAGTCTTCCAACATCCGCAATTACTTGTCCTAGTTCTGGAATCTTATCATAAATCTCTTTAGTATCATGTTTTCCATCACGTTCCATATATGCTACAATTTCATCAAGTGCTCCTTTCTTTTCACCTAGTTCTAGACCAATAATATCTCTAAATTCAGAAGCATATTTCTTAAGAACTTGATATGTGTAAAGAATCTTATCTGGGATACGAATACTTGTTTCTTCACCAAATGAACCAAAGATTCCACAATACGCAAGTAGTCGTGCGATATCATGAATGAGTTCTTTAGAACGAGATCCTACGCGAATATGTTGTCTCTCTACATTTATATTTCCATCACCATCAAAGTATCCTCCAATTACTCCACTTATAAATTCAACATTACTATAAAATACATTCGCATGGATTTTCTTATTATATGAACCAGTTGAGAAATGTTTTAGTAAGAATTGCTTTAGTTCTTTACTATGAATAATAGTATCTTTGCCAGGACCATATTCTCCTTTATAATGATTAATTGTAATACTCCAATTATAATTATCTGAAATTTCTTGTATCTTTTCTTCAACACGAGGATGAATTTTACAAATTCTTGTAATATTTCCATTAAATGAACCATCCGCCAAATAGATACCACATAACCAACCAAACTCTTTAGTTAGTTTAAATCCATCCAATTCATATAGAGGATTTGGCACTTCTGGAATTTGACGACCAATAGGGACACGTGTTCCTACTTTTAGATCAGAACCAAGAATTGATACAACTCCTTTTGTAGAACGAGTTAAGAATGAATGTGTTAGAGTAGCAGTTGTTTTACGTCCAGACTTTGTTTTAATTTCTACCAAACCACCATTTGCTGGGTGACGACTTACTTGCGAAATACGTCTCCATGAGGTCTTCTCATCTGTTGATACACCTACAATATTATAATCATCTTCTAAATCTAATACTACACTATCATTACCAATTGTAATTACTTTCTCTTTATTTTTTTCTAAGATCTCATCAATGAAAGTTCCAATTTTACCATAATAATTATTTTTTCCATTTATGACTATATTAGTGTCATAAACACAACTCATCTGTGTTGATGGTTCGCCAATAGACTGAGCAGCGATAATACCAACTTGTTCTCCAGGCTGTGCCCATGCTTGGAAGTTTTTCATTACAAGAGCTTCACATACTGTATCAAATGCCTTCTTTGTAAAACGCTCTTTTCCAATAAGTTTATGCGGGGCTAGATGAAAACGAAGAAGAGCACACCAGATCTTATGATATGGCTGTGTCTTTTCAATCACTGATTTAATTCCACTTAGTATATATGATGGAGTAAGATCTGTTTTATTATCTTGTGATAGTTTAAATTTTACTTTAATATTTGTTAATAATCTTTCAATATTTACTGGTGAATATACTGATGCTGAATTCTGAACATCTTTATTTCTATTTACATTTTCAACCATTATTTTTTGATCATTTAGTACTTCTATTACATATTCATTAAGAACTGCTTCATCATCAGTTCTATCAATATTTTCTTCTAAAATTGTATCTAAATTTACACCAACCATTCCATATTCTTTCTTAATATCATCAATACTTAGTTTTCCTAATCCTAAATTCTGCGATTCAATACTTGTACTATTAATTCCATCTTCACCATAATGAAACTGAACAATATTCATCTTTGTGTCACGAACACTTCCATCATTCTGTGTTACACAATCTTCCATCGCTTTCACTAATTGACGCTGGATATAACCTGTATCTGCTGTATCACGACAATTGTGACCATTTTCAATCATAAAGTTAAATGTAGATGGAATAGTTAAGTCATACAGCTTTGGATACTTCTCTGGAGTCATTTCATTAATTTCAGTAATAGCATCAAGAACTACATCATTTTGTGATGGAAAGTTCTTATGTTCAAAACTTGTTGCCATAATATTTAATTTATTTTGTTTTTCATTATGAATCATTGGGATCTTCTGAGCAAAGATTTTTGCCCATTTAGAACGGATATCAATAACGTATGATGGTAGAATATTTTCTGTTTTAAAATTATTTGATTTTAATTGAGTTGTTCTCATTCTGCCAAAGATTCCAAGACGATTACATAATAGACTAATACCACTTGTTAAACGTTTAGAACTTGATGTAGATGATATGCTATTAATACTAATTGTTCCGTCGCCAGAGAAATAACCATTTAGTAAGCCAATAATAAACTCTTCTGGTGCGATAAATGCTTCTGAAGGCACATACTTATTTTCTGCCCCATGTCCAACAAATTTATCTAAGAATTGCGCAAAGATTGATGAAAATCCACGGATGCAAGATGATGTTCCAATTTCATTCGTTTTAATTGATTCACTTGTTGATAAGCTATTCTTTTCAAACCAATTCTTAACAAATTCACGAATCTTAATATCATTATTTGTAATTTGAATATATCCTGTCTTTACATCAACATTTCCTTCCGCAAGGAATAGACCAAGGAAGATACCATTCTCATTATTCAATTCAAAGATTTCAGAAGTTTTAGACACTTCACGAGAAGCATGGAATGGATACACATAACCAGATTCAATTTTTGAAAGTTCAGAACGCACAAGTGTTCTTTGAAATCTTGCTTTTGATGGATAAGGAAGAGTAAATTCTTTTCCATTATGTTCTTCCCACCATCCTGTAGGAATCTTTTCACGACCTTCCATTGTTTTATTCATTAATTCTTTAGCTTCAATAAAATCAGTTCCATACACATATTTATCTTTCGGTAAATACTTATTTAGTTTTACTTTTGTTTTAATAATAGGAGGTGTTGGAAGTTTTACAGTTACAGGGACATAATCACCTACTTTTACATCTGGTGTTAGTTTTTCTTCAAATTTACTTGTCTTTTTATCATAAATTAATAGAGATTTACCAGCAGATACTATTACATCACGTCCGCCATGTGTTTTAATTTCATAAATCTTTTCACCAGGGTCATGACGAGTTACTGCTGTAATCTTACCCCAACTCATTTTTCCGTCAGAATCCATCGTTGGAATTTTAACTTCATTATTGATATTGAGTAGTTCAAGATTTGCTTGTGTTTCATCATACTGTTCAACATCATTAGAGAACATTTTTAATTGTGAATCAATCCAAGAACCAATTTCTACTCGTTTTGCTTCACCATTTTCAATAATAACAATTGGAGTATCACCAGTTACTGACTTTACCGCGGTATCTATCAAGCCTTCACGACCTGACATCGCATGAAAGAAGAATTCTTGAGGAGAAAGACCTTTAATAAAGGACGATTCGACAAAGCCACGAGCCTCCGCACCATCATCATATTTCTTATAATGGGGAAGTGTGCGATCTGTAAAACCAAGAGGAATTCGTTTTCCTTCCGCAGCTTGTTGACCCACACATGCTAACATTTGAGCAATATTAATAAGAGAGCCTTTTGAACCAGATCTTACAATACTTACTAATCTGTTTTCTGCTGCTAGAGAACCTAATCCAATCTTACCAGATTCTTCAATTGCTTTATTTAATGTAGCATATACACGATCCTCAAATTCTTGTTTATTTGATTTTCCAGTATTATTTGTAAAGAGATCTAAATGAAGTTGCATAATAATATTTTCTACTTCTGACTTTTTCGCACGAATAATATCTTCCATATTTTTCTTTGTTCGCTCATCTGCTATTAAATCACTAATACCTACACTAAATCCATTATATACTAAGAATTGTTCGATTGTATTCTGCATACAATCAATCAAATGAACAGTTTCTTTTGGACCATAATCCTTAAATGTTGTATGAATAATACCCTTTCCAGGTTTCATGAAAATATCTTTATCAAATACTCCTTGAAGTACCTTACCTTCTTTAATTTTTACAAAGTTTTCTGGAACTTTTTCATCATTGTATCTTGAATTTCCCATATCCATATTTAGTGCTGGAAGAATTTCTGATAATACTTGCTGACCCGTATATTTTCCTAGTTTTGATGCTTCTGGAAGAACTCCTCCAAAATGCTTATTCCACATCATCATATTCATAAACTCACGACGGTTAAATGTAATATTTGGCTGTGTAATTCTATAAGAACCAATACAAGTATCTTGAACAATACCAATCACTGGCTTTGCATGTCTTGGTGTAATAATTTGTTTTGGAACTGCTGCGATCTCAGTCAGTTCCATTGCTGCCTCATAACTTTGAGGCACATGTGCGTTCATCTCCGGTTTCTTTTCAGAAACACATCCCCTAAGTTTCCCTAGGGGCCGGATCATATCTTGAGCCACATCCGGTTGACTAGACCTTCATTTGTGACCTGCTGGCATTTGATCTCTGAACCTTTCTCATATCCTGTCTTTACGGAATTAGAGCATTGGCTGCGGATGACCCATTTCGTATTTGTGTAACACACAACTACTCATATCTAACATTTTTACCATACCTCTAGTTTTTCTCTAGAGCCAGTATAAGCTTTCACATATACTTTGGTAGTCAGATCTTTAGGGCTTTCCCGAACAATTTGGAAGCATTGCAAGTGTAGCGACATTTTTTAGAAATTCTCGTGCCCTTTCACGAAGAGTTTCTTTTGTTTCATATTTACCGACAAAGTCAGTTCGTATGTTATTTATTTTTATTACTATGGAGTTTTTTCGTTCATATATATACTGGTCAGTATTATTTTTATCAATTTTAATATCCTTAAACTTTTTAACTTTATTTTGATAATGTTGGGCTTGTGTTCGTTTCATTAAATCTTTTTTTACATTTTCAGAACTAAAGGTATCTTTATTTGAGGCAGCAATTTTAGCACGAGTTTCTTGACTTCTTTCTTTACATCCACCACGTTTGCTAGCTTTTTGTAATTGAAGTGGTTCAACGTCTTCTGTTTTTATATATCTTGCTCCTTTGCCTCCATTTGTTAAATTATAACCATTTGGATAAAGAGTATTCATTTTTTCAATATACTCTTTTTCTTTGGTATCAAGTTCATCTTTTGAGCATTCATGTAATAGATTTACAGAAAACGCATCTTTGCCATATTGTCGTATAGCATTATTTAGATAGCGACACTGTTTCTTCTTTGTATTACATATTGCTTCACTTATATGATCCTTGAATCTACCATCAAATCCAAATGGTTTATATTTATTTTTATTCTTACGATGTGATAATGTTTGCCCAACATATCCTTTTTTTGTTATTGTATTTTCTATATAATATATTTGACCAGATATTTGAATAAAATCTGTATTACCTGATTCGCTTTGCTTATCAGGACCAGATATTTGAAGATTGTCCATTTTACCTAATTATTAATATAAGGGATTCTTTAATCTTTGAGTCGCTACAACTCACTAGGCAGTTATATCGGAGGTATGTCGCACAAACATACCGCCGGAGAGAGTTACATTGTTACTCCCATTAGGTTTTTCTCTCAACCTAATAGGCAACCACCTGTTGGTGACAAGATTTATCACCGTCGAAATCTGCGTTATATGGAGCTGTCACCGATACATTCAATCTGAACGTATTAAATGGAAGGACCTTTACTTTGTGTCCCATCATGGACATTCTGTGTAGTGTAGGCTGTCTGTTAAATAGAATTGGATCTCCATCCATTAAATGACGATTTACAGTATCACCAAGATTTAGAACAATTTCTTTTGTATTTACATGTTTTAACGAAATCATACGACCATCTTTACGAATAATCGTCTTTGCTCCAGGATAATTATCAGAACCATTCTGAATTAATTTATATAATTTATTACGATTAAATTTAGTTACACGTTCTGGAACTGTTAGATTCATTGCGATCTTAATTGGGACACCAATTTCTTCAATACTGATATTTGGATCTGGAGTAATTACCGAACGTCCAGAAAATTCAACACGCTTTCCTTGAATATTATAACGGATACGTCCTTCTTTTGAACCAAGACGCTGTTGAATTGATTTAAGAGGTCTCCCAGAACGCTGAGCACTTGGTGCCACACCAGGGATCTGATTATCAATTAATGTCGCTACATGATATTGTAATACCGCATATTGATCATCAATAATATTTTTATTCGCATTGTTATTAATTTTATCTTGTAGAGTGTTATTCGTTTGAATAATTTCAAATAGTTTATGCGTTAAATCATCTTCTGAACGCTGATTGTTATCTTGAATTACCGAAGGTCTTACTTGTGGAGGAGGAATTGGAAGAACAGTACAAATCATCCAATCTGGTCGGCACCAATAACGACTTAGACCCATAAAATCAACATCTTCATTTGTAATACGACGAAATAGACGAAGAACATATTCACATTCTAGATTTTGTCTTTGTTTTGTTTTTGATTCTTTATTATCAATATCATCCCATTCCGCTACAATTCTAGCAATTGCCTCACGAACATAACGAGATGGCTGTAGTGCACTACAACCATCCTCTGTTTCTTGACCACAACGACCAATATTCGCCGAAGCAGTTAGTGTAGCACGCCAACGAGCTTCTCCACGTTTCTTTAATATATCTTTATGAACATTTTTGTCAATTAGAAGCTTTGAACAACGAATACATACACAATTTAAAACATTTAGAATCATTGGAAAGAATTGAATAAAATATACTGGACGAGCAAGTTTATAATGACCAAAATGACCGGGGCAGTTATGATTTGTTTGACCACATGAACGACATGTCTTACCATTTTCTAAGACACCCATTCTATAATCAAAGAGTCCTCCGATACGTGGCTCATTTCCATCAAAAGTTCCAGCATTTGTAATTTCAACCACTGAACGACGTTCAATTTCTTCTGGACTGAAAATACCATGCTGAATACCTACGATAGGTTCAATTTCAGATGTTGGAGGATTCAATCCACTTCCAGGCATTCTTCTTATATAAATTAAGGTTTCTATAAGTAGAAATATATTTATAAAAATCAATTTTATATATTTTTTGTTTAAAAAAATATATATATTTAAATTAGTATTACTATGAATAATAAATCCCGTACAAATAAAGGTGGAGCAGCCGCAAAAACAACAACAAAAACCACTACACCAACTGTAAAGGAACCCATACCTCTACCAGCACCAGCACCAGTACCAGCACCCTTACAAAAAGTTGTGCCCTCACCAGTATATGCAACAAAAATACCACCTCCATATATTGCACCAACCCCATCATCGGCATCAAATGCTAGTAGTTTAAAAATAGATTTAATAAGAATGAGAAATCATATAAATAATATTATTAGTACATTATAATTAACAATCATTCTCTACCATTTCATTTACTAAACTTTTAAATGTATATGAACGCTTCCATTTTAATCTAGTTTCAGCCTTTGTAGCATCACCACATAATATATCTACTTCAGCAGGTCTATAAAATTCTGGATTTACTTTTATACGGAGGATACCATTTTGATCATATCCTTCTTCTAATTCTTCACTACCCTTCCAAGATAATTGTAAACCTTTCTTTGCAAAAGCAATTTCACAGAATTCTCTAACACTATGAACTTCATTCGTTGCTAATACATAATCTTGGGGTTGGTCACTCTGTAGAATACGCCACATACCTTCTACATAATCTTTCGCATGACCCCAATCACGTTGCGCATTTAGATTTCCTAGCTCTAATATTTGTTGTTCTCCTTTTAGAATTCTTCCTAGACTCGTTGTAATCTTTCGAGTTACAAAATCTTTTCCTCTTCTTGGACTTTCATGATTAAATAAAATTCCATTTACCGCAAAGATTCCATACGATTCTCTATAATTCTTCACTATCCAAAATCCATAAAGTTTTGCTACTCCATATGGTGATCTAGGATAAAATGGTGTTAATTCCGTTTGAGGATATGTTTGAACCTTTCCAAATAATTCTGATGTTGATGCTTGATAAAAACGAGTAATATTCTTATATTTAGAGTGACGAATTGCTTCTAAAATATATAATGGTCCCATTCCATCAGATTCTAATGTATATCCTGGCATCTCAAATGAACGCTGTACATGTGATTGTGCTGCTAAGTTATATATTTCAAAACTTTCTACTGTTTCATCAAATGTATATTCAATCGCACGTAATGTATTTAATAATGATGAACAATCCGTCATATCTCCATTATGAAGTGTTAGATTTGGATTATCCAATAAATGTTGAATATTAACTAAAGAATTATTCTGCGATACACGACGGAATAATCCATGAACTATATAGTTCTTTTCTAATAGAAGTTCTGCTAGATAAGAACCATCTTGACCCGTAATACCAGTTATAAAAGCTACTTTTACCATACTTCTTAGTATATGTTCTTTAGGTTTAGGTTTATAACGCAAATATAAAAAATTGATTTTTTTAAAACTTTTATATTATTATCATAAAATGGGTTCATCTTGGTCTTGTCCAGATGGTTATGATAAACTTAGTGAAGATTTATATAAAGCATCATTAAGACTTTGTGTTAAATCTAATACTATTAATACAAATATGCTAAATACTACAACAGGTCTTTATTATCCATATAATGCTACTTTTATTTCACATATCACTTCAGATGCTGAAAGTGTGAAACTTACTTTTATAACTCTACTATTTCTTATTGTTGTATCATTTCTTCTATTTAATTAGAATACCAGTACTAAAAACTCCTACGCGATTAGATGAATCATCAAATGGTTCATAACAAATCTTTTTTTCAACTTTAGATAAATCTAAATGAGAAGCATAACAATAAAAAGAAGATTCTATACAATAAAGTTCCTTTGCTCCTTCTATAAGTTCTTTATAAAATAACATTGGTTTATTTACAACTAAATCTGCTACATAATAAAATTTATGTTTTTTATCATAATGATTCTCATTAATATCTAGAATCAATATATCAGTATTTAGAGATTTAAAAATATCAATCTTTTTTTGAGAAGATTTCTGGTGAATTACAATATATTCTTTTGAAACTTTTATAATTTCATTATATAATTCCAATGATTCTTTATAAGGTGCTATATAAAAATATGATGTTCTAAATTCACGAGGAATTTTCATATCATCATAAAAACTAAAAGGGAAATCATATATTATTGGATTCTTATCAGTCACATGATATCCACAAGAAAAAACATGATAACCTTGATCTTCTAAATATTGTTTTTTAGATACAAAAGGATATAATTCACTATCATCATGAATCACATATAATTTAATGGATGGATCATCCATATACATTGAATGAACGATTGCTTCATTATTCCTCTTTACTACTACAACCACTTCATCGTAACATGTTGCGAGATAACGGATTGCTCCATTCATCCAAAAATGGTCTCCAAGTCCTTGATGTCCAAAATAAAAACATTTTTTAAAATAATATCCTTTTTCTTCTTTTAAAGATGAATTCATGATATTATTAATTTTTTTTTTCATACGAAAACGCCTATCATTTTCTTTTAAAACTTCTCCATATGTTTTTGTTAAATTAGTATCATTATGAATATTCTCTTGTAGATTCCAAATAGTTAGATTAATTTCTTTTAGAATTCTATAATGATAAGGAAATGAGTCTATATATTGTTTTAAAATTTCATATAACTCATTATATTCTTTTAAACAATTTTCTTTTCTTTCATCTTTAATTTTAGATATTTTTATATCAAGAATACTAAGCTTATCTAACCCTTCACCTAAACTAACTGGTAGAATCAAATTTGACATACTTTAAATAATTTATTATTGTTTAGACCTTTTTATAATATTTGTTGTAGAATATCCTTCTAGTGTTTTAAATATTTTAACTTCTTTACAAAATTCTTTTCCTAGTATTGTATCATATGTATAATCTCCTCCTTTTACTAATATATCTGGTTTTATTATTTTTAGAAGATTTTCTGGAGTATCTTCTTCAAATACTATTATATAATCTACTAAACTAATTGAATTTAACATCGCAATTCTTGAATCTATATTATTTATAGGTCTTGAATCCCCTTTTAATCGTTTAATAGAAGCATCACTATTTAATCCAATAATTAAAACACTATTTTCATCTACTTCTTTTCTACAAAATTTAAATAACTCTAAATGTCCTTTATGTAATATATCAAAACACCCATTTGTAAATATAATTCGAGCATTAATATATTTAATATCTTCTTTTGTTATTAATTTATTATCATTCAAATATCTATTTGCTAATAATATATCTTGATTTGTTAGAATATATGTTCCAGAATGACTCACTGATTTTGTCGCTATATAAGAACTTAATTTAACAATATATTCTTTATCAATTAAAGAATTGATTCTAGGAAAATAGTATGATATAATAGTATTTACAATATCTCCCGCACCAGTTACATCAATTACGTCAATAGATTCTGTTTTATTGAAAAAGAAATTATTATTTTCATCTAAAAATGATATACCTTTATCTGCTAATGTTATAACAACATTTTTTGATTCTACTTTTTCTTTTATTTTAATTAATACATCTTTAATATTTTCTATATTACAATCAATATTAAATAGTTTCTTCACTTCATTTCTATTTGGTTTAATTAAACTACAACCTTTATATTTTTGATAATCATTTTTAGGATCTACACATGTAAATATAGATTTTTCATTTGCTTTTTTTATTATTTTTTGACATAATGAATATGTTAAATATCCTTTATTATAATCTGAAAATATTATTGAATCTATTTTCATTGTATCAATAATATTTAAAAATTTTTGATATATACTATCTTCATCATTATAATCTAGTTCATTGTATTGTTCCTCATCATAACGAAATAATATTTTATTATCACAAAAAAATCTATTTTTAACAGTTGTTATATTTTTTTCTATCAAATAAAATGTTATATTTGATTCTTCTAAAATATTTTTTATTTTCTTACCAGAATAATCATTTCCAATCATTGAAAATAATACAATATTATTACATTTTAAAGAATGTAAATTCATTAAAACATTTCCGCATCCACCTAATAAATTTTTTTCAGATGTTTTATGTAATACTGGAATTGGAGCTTCATTTGCTAGTTTTTCTATTGATCCGTATATATTATGATCTAACATTATATCTCCAAATACAATAATATTTGGTAGATTTGTAGATAATAGTTTATTATTCAAGAATAACATATTTACTATAATTATATGGATATTTTTATTGATATTGATAACACGATTTGTAGAACAGATGATAATCTAACAGATAAATATAAATATTCTGAACCTATTTATGAACGTATTCAAAAAGTAAATAAACTCTACGACGAAGGAAATAAAATTACTTATTGGACTGCTAGAGGTTCTGGATCTGGTAATAATTATGAAAATATTACTAAACAAAGTTTAGAATCATGGGGTTGTAAATATCATAATATCATATTTGGGAAACCATCATATGATAAATACATTGACGATAAATCATTTAATGTTGATTCTGTATGGCCTATTCATAAAGATTCTAATACTAAAAAACAAACTTCAATAATCATTCCAAAAGGATGGGGACATGAAGTTATTATTATAAATAATGAAAAATACTGTGGTAAAATTCTACATTTCAATAAACACGCAAAATTTTCTATGCATTTTCATATTAAAAAAACTGAAACATGGTATGTTTCTTCTGGTAAATTCATATTTAAATGGATTAATACTAAAAATGCTGATATTAAAGTTGAAAATTTAGTCCCCGGTGATATAATTACAAATGAAATAGGAGAACCTCATCAAATAATTTGTGAAGAAGAAGGTGATATTTTTGAAGTATCTACAACACATTATGATGAAGATAGTTATAGAGTTATAAAAGGTGATTCACAAAATATTTGCCATCATTAATTAGGGAATACTATGGTAAAAAATAAAACATTAAAAAATAAAAAATCTATAATTAATTTATTTAGTTTTTGGCATTTAGGAGATGCTATTTTTGTTATGATTTATTTATATAACTCTAAAGATTATATTATGAAACATAATATAACTGTTAATTTTTATATTAAAGAAAAACATGTGAATCAAATAAAAGAATTTGAATGTTGTAAAAATGTTCATGTTTTACCAATTATATTTGATAAAGATTGTAATCAAAATATATTTAATGGTGCTCTAAAAATATTAAATGATGTTTTGTTAGATTTTGATTTATGTACTACCAATATTCCTAGAAATGCTATTAATACATTTCATGGAACTCATTCATTAATTCATTATTTTTTACTTGATTTAAATATGTTTAAATGGAATGAAAATATTAAACCCCTCAATGAATATTTAGTTTATTATTTATCAAATATACTTGGAAAAAAAATAGGGTTCCCGAAAATTAAAAAATTTTCATATACTGATCCTGATTTATTAAAACGTTATAATCATTTTCCAGAAAAATATAAAAATATTGATGTTCTTATTATTAATTCTAAACCACAATCTTTTCAATTTGATTTAGAATCTAATTATAAAGAATTTAATTCTATGATACATAAATTATCTAAAAAATATAATATAGTTACAACTGAAAAAATAAATGGAATTTTATGTACTAGAGACAATAATTTATCTTTAAAAGATATTGGTGCTATTAGTACTCATGCTAAATATATTATTGCTATAAATACTGGTCCATTAATTCCTTGTTTAAATACATATGCTTTAAAACATGTAAAAAAATGGTTTGAATTTGATACACGTATGCCTTTTATTTATAATAACTTTTATATTAATAAATCATTTAATGAAATATTAGAACAATTAGATGTATAATGATCCTTTAGAAGAATTTAGAAAGAACTTTTTTGGAATCCTAGAAAAAGAAAAGTTAGAAAAAGAAAAAGCTCTCAAAGCAAAACAAAGAACTTGTTGGCACATTTTTGTTTTAGTAAATTCTATGAAAATTTGTAAAAAATGTGGAAAGATTTAAAAAGTAAAAAAATTGACTTAAACTAACTTTTTATTTTATTATAGAAATGTCTTATTATCGCCTTGAACTCTGGCCTACTGAAGAAGGTATTGAATTCTACAAAAACTATGAAACAACTAATCGCTCTAATGATAATGCTGGTGTAGATTTATATTCAGTTGAAGATTATATAGTGTTTTCATCTTACGATGAGCGTCATAATGGTCCTCCGAAAGCCGTTCATCTTCTTGATTTAGGTACTCGTGCTCGTCTTGTAAAAGTGACTCCAATTGATGATTATAATGATAAGGAAGAAGATGTTCATTATTGGCTCTGCCCTCGTTCTTCAATTTATAAATCTGGTGTTATGATGGCGAATAGTCAAGGTGTTGTAGATTCTTCATATAGAGGCTTACTAAAAGCACCAGTAACAAATCTTAATGAACATACATATCCTTGTGTAGTAAAAGGAACACGGTTGTTTCAAATAGTAGCACCAGATATGGGTCATATTCGTGAGATTAAGATTGTTACATCACTTCCAGAAACATCTAGAGGTGATGGTGGCTTCGGTTCTACTGGAAGCACATAAATCAAAAAATCAAAAATACAAAAAATTAAATTAAAAACTTTAGTATTTTTAGTATAGTAAAATGTCCTTAGAGCTCGTAATAGGTCCTATGTTTTCTGGAAAGTCGTCTTATCTACTTTCCACGATTCGCCTATATAAAAAAGATGGTCTGCCACTATTCATTATTACTTCTTCTTTTGATACACGCTATACAAATGAGTCTAAAATTGTAAATCATAATCAAGATTCTTATATGGCAGATATAGCAGTAAAAAACCTAAAAGATATTTCAAACAATCCTCTGTTTTTAGAAGCAAAAGTAATTATTATTGAAGAAGGACAGTTCTTTGAAAATCTCGTAGAATTTGTTCTTGAAACAGTAGAAGTGTATGGAAAACATGTGATTGTTGCTGGATTGGATGGTGATGCTTCAAGAAAACCATTTGGAGAAATTCTTGATTTAATTCCTTATTGTGATAATATTATAAAACTCAAAGCAATTTGTAAGATTTGTTCTGCTGATGGAATTATAACAGATGCGCTCTTTACTAGTAATAAATCAACGATTGTTAAAACTAATGATTCCATCATTAATGTTGGAGGTGCTGATAAATATGAAGCACTTTGTAGAAAACATTATTTAGAATCCAATCCATCGTCTTCGACCCTTTGATTTATTTGTTATATTTCTTTTATTTGTTCTTCTTCCTCCTCCATCATCAATCTTTTTATATTCTTTTATTATTATATTATAATTTTTTATTTCTTTTGCTGGAATTTCCCATTCCATAAAAAAATATCTTTCTAAATCCAATCTACTCATAAAATCTCTTATCCATGGTTGTACATATTCACAAAACATATTTCTACCAAATTTTTTATTTAATCTACTAAAAAAATCTTTATAATTTATTGATTCTTCAAATTCTTTTATTATTATATCTTTTAAAGGTTTTTTTACTTTATTCTTTATTAATATATCCGATATTTCTATATCAATATTTTTATAATTTAATTTATCTAAATCTTTTTTATATAATTCTTTAAAGATTTCATCTTTAATTGTTGCTCCAAAATTTTTTTCATACCATGTTTTACCGGAAGTTATTAGTGAAAAATATCCTAGATGTATATTAGCACCATTATCGCATTCTTTTTCACTATAATCTTTAAATGTGAAATATTTTATTTCTGGATATAATTCTGAAACTAATGATAATGCTACTTTTAACATATTTTGAGTTCCTATACCTTTTTCCAAAGTTTTTTGAATAGAACACCCTTTATCATATTTTATTTTTGATAATTCAGCATAGATTTTATGGCTTTGAATATATACATGTATTTCTATACAAAACTTATTAGTATCAATATTACCAAATTCTATATAATCATATCTTACTTTATTATTCTCAATTTTTCTATTATGCTTTACAATATATTTAGAATTATCTAAATTTGAACCTATTTCATATTGAAATTTAGATTGCATTCCTAATTATAAAAATTATAAAAAATTGTTTTATTAATTCCACAACTATTACCATACAAAAATAAAGTATGGAATTCTTAATAGTGAAAAAGAAATATGGTTCATTTCTTGTTCCCGAATTTGAAGGATCTAAATTGGCTAATAAATGTTTGCCTTATGATCTTATTATTCCTACAGATAAAGGGTGTAGTTTATCTAGGAGGACGGAATATCCTCTTATGGTGGGAATCCTTGAAACAACTAAATCTAAATACGGATTTACTGGAAAAGGAAACCCTATTTATCTATGTAAACCATTAAATGAACAATATCCACCATTTTATATTGGGTCAAAAATAAAAGATATTATTCATAACAAATTAATTACTTTTCAATTTGATTCTTGGCCAGAAAACTCTGAATTTCCAAAAGGAACTTTTATAGAATTGTTAGGAGATTGTGGAGATTTTGAAGCAGAAAAGAAAAGTTGTTTGTTAAAAGCTTGTGGAGTGATATGGAAGAAAATTCTACCAGAAATTATTATGCCTTCTTTTGAAAATCGTATGAAACTTTCTGGTTATACATTTAATATTGACCCCGATGGATGTAAAGATATTGATGATTGTATCACTATTTGGGATAACTCTATTGCAATTTCTATTGCGGATGTTAGTGCTTTTGTAGAAGTGAATCCATGGATGAAATATGCAGAGTTTTTAGGAACTTCTCTTTATGAACATGGAATATGTGTAAAACCTATGTTTCCTAGAAATCTTAGTGAAGATTTAATGAGTTTAGTAGAAGGAAAAGAAAGACTTGCGTATAGTCTTATTATTACTGATAATTCTTGGAGATTTGAAGAAACGATTGTAAAAGTGAATAAATCATATACATATAATAATTTTCCGAAGAATCCAACTCTAGATACTTGGGTAGAAAAAATATCTGGTATTAAAATTCAAGACAGCGAAATAGACAATCATAAAATAATTGAAATTCTCATGCTATACTATAATACAAAAGCGGGAGAAATTTTAAAAAAAAAGAATTCTGGTATTCTAAGAAGTCAAAAAGGTATGAATGTAGAACGAGCTAAACTATTTGAAGCCTTCTCTGAAGAATATATGTATTTATGTTATGAATCCGCAAAATACTGTTTACCTAATGAAGACACCATACATCAACAATTGGAGATACAACACTATGCTCATGCTTCTTCACCTATTCGTCGCTATGTTGATATTATTAATCAGTTTGCTCTAAAAGAAAAAACTATTTCATATCAAACAATTCATCGATTTAATCAACAACAGAAAGCAGCAAAAACATATGAAAGAGATTTAGTTTATTTAGATTTGTATAAGAATAAAAGAAACATAGACGGAATTATTATAGATTCTACTAGTTGTTTTATTCCTTTGTTAAAAAAAATTATTAAGTTAGAAAATAATAAAAAAGTAAAAGAAAAAGTTTTACTGCGTTATTATATAAATCCTCAGAACTTCAAATGGAAAGATAAAATAATCTTTGAATTATTATAGATGGACTTTTCGGATTACATTCGTAAATTACAAGCACAAACCTTAGCACAAAAATTAAAAATAGAACGACAAAATACATCAAATAATATTGGAAATAATTATTTAAATCAAAGTATGCTTACACCCGGTGAAATAACATTAGCAAATCAATCATATTCTACTGGTAATTTTGATTCTGAAAATTCAAATGTTATTGGAAGTTATGCGTTTGTAAGCGATGCTATTTCTTATATTAATGTAAATAATAATTCACAATTTAGTATCGGTTCTAATCCTTTTACTATTGAATGGTTTCAGTTTTATCAACCAGGTTTAAGTCAAAATCCTAGAGTTTTTTCTATTGGTAATGATTCATCGGTTAATACTATTAATTTTTCATATCAAGCAAATGCTACTCCAGCATATAATGCGAATACTTTTAGTGCGGTTCTAACAACTGGAACAAAAAAATTCAATTTTGGAGACTTTTCTTCTCCAGGATCTTCAAATTATCAAGCAAATATTTCTTCTCTTGTTAATCACTGGACATATTGTGTATTAGAAGGTAATGGAAGCAATTTATTAAATTTTTATGTCAATGGTAATAAATTTGGTTCTACTATTGATACAACTGTTTCAAACATTAACAATTGTAATACACCAACACCAAGATATAATATTGTAAATGATTATATAACAAATCCTTATTTAACTATAGGTTCTGAATATACACAAGTATCTGGAACAAATTTTAAAGGAAATATTACGAATTTCAGATGGACGGTTGGAAACTCATTATATGTTAGTACATTCTCTACATTAGTTATTTCTACCCCTACCACTACTCTAGGAGTATTCGCTGGAACAAATCTATTATTATTAGCAAATTCTAATAATCCTTATGTAGATTCTAGTCCAGCAAGTAATGTTGTTTCTAATGCAAATACAACTGTATTTTGGCAACCATTAACACCATTTAGTTATTTGAGTAATACATTATATTCTTCTGTCTAAATCTTTTTTCAAAATTAAATATGTAAATATAAACTATCTGGAATAGCAATTTTATAAAATTCATATGCTCTTACATCTTCTAACTTTTCTAGAAGTTGAGTATCATTATTCAAAGTAGCAATATTCTTTAATTCATCCACTATATTTAAAAGTTTTAGAAGAAATCTTGTTAAGTTTCCTTCCATAATTTCAAAATTCTGACAAATTGTTCCAACAGAAGTTCCTTTGAATAATTCTTGTAATAGAGAAATAAATTCATAATTCAACTCCCATGGTTTGAAAGAAATTCTTTGTTCATATTCTGCTTTTTCAATACTTTTACAAAACTTTTCTCCTTCTTCAAATATATTTTTAAGATTTTGTTCTATATATAAACTATGTAGTTGTGTTTTCTCTTTCTCTTCTACTTGAAGCATAGAACTTAATACGATTAGTAATTCTTGTTGATTAAGATTTTCTAAAACTTTTGATTCATATAAATGACTTAACACTAAAGAATTTCCTTCATTTACTTCTGTAGCATAAAGTCCTTTTTGTGTTAAAGATTTATCTTCATTCATAAATCCTAGAGTTTGTAAAACTAAGAAATATGGAACAATATTTGCTTCAAAATCTTTATAATAATATATATCTTCTTCTAGTATTTTTAGATTTTCTTTAATTATTTTCTTTTGTTGGAATGCTTTACGAATCGGATCCCATACTCTATCCATGTGTTTATTCTTCCATGATTCATATTCTGATTGTAGTTTTCTTTTCGTAGCATTTGTTGCTAATTTAAGTTTCTCTTTAAGTTCCATTTCAAATATACAATCTTTTTCTTGTGATTCTGTTAAATGAATAGTAAGAAGTTCTTTCTCATATTTATTCTTTTCTATTTCCATTTCATTCAATTGAACTTTCACTTGTTCATAATAATAAGAACTTTCTACTAATGAAATCCAATGTAAATTCTTAGAATTAATAGTTTTCAGAATAAAATCATAATTAAATTTCATCTTAGATTGTAATCTTGTTTTAGAACCACACATCATTTTTTTGACATCTCCCATATCTTCTGGCATCCTATCTGGCAAATAAAATACATATCCTTTATTATCAACATTTCTTCTTCCAGCTCTACCCGCAATTTGAGTATATTCATCTGTATATAGCATTCTCATAGATTGTGATTCTTCATCAAACTTTCTATAAGATGTAAAGATAACTGTTTTTACTGGAAGATTTACTCCTATTGCCATGGTTTCTGTCGCAAATAATACTTTAATAAGTCCTTTTAAGAAAAGAATTTCTACAATTTCTTTTAATAGTGGAAAGAGCCCAGAATGATGAAATCCAATTCCTCGCTGTAATAAATCAGTTAATATAAAATATTGTTGTGATACTTGAACATTCTCCTTGAACCTATGAAGATGGAAGTCAATAATATGTTTTACTTTAGCAGAATCTGATGGATCAATCAGACTACCAGATACTTTAGAAGCATATATTTCACAATTCTTCCGTGAAAATACAAAGAAGATTGCTGGTAGAATGTCTTTATCATATAAATGTTGAATTGTTGTATTTAATTGATGAATAAATGAATTACTAGTATCTGATTTACTTACTACTGGGTCTTCATAACCTCCAAGTCTTCTATTTGTCACTAAATCTTTTTGTTTCTTTTGATTCTTTTCTTGATCTTTTTTCCAGAAAAGCCAACGATTATACGCATCCGCATGGAACATATCTTTAGAATCCATTATAGTCTCATATTCTCCATTTTTGATAACATAATGCTCTAGTGGAACAATACGATATGTTGTTGAAATAAGATGAATTGGTTTTTGTTTGAGTTCTCCAATCCATGAGGCAAATAAATCTGCGGAATCTATTGTGGCTGAAAGAAGAACTAAATTTATTTCTTTAGGAAGAAGAATAATACTTTCTTCCCAAACTGAACCTCTTTCTTTATTATTAATATAATGGCATTCATCAAATATAACAGAATCAAGATTCTCTATAGATAATTCTGCAGTTAAACCAATATTTTCTGTAGTTGAACCTTTCTTATAAAGAAGATTTCTAAGAATTTCTGTTGTCATCACTACAATATCAGCATTTGGAAATATTTTAATATCTCCTGTCATAAGTGAAACAGAATTGTTAGGAAATAATTTTTTCAAATCATAAAATTTCTGATTTGATAAACTTTTAATGGGAGTTGTATAAAATACTCTTTTTCCTTGTTTAAGAGTTTGTGCTATCTGATATATTGCTGGTGTTGTTTTTCCAGCACTCGTTTTGCAAGTTAGTAAAATATTTTCATTATTGTGAATTGCTTTTATAGCATGTTTTTGAAATGGATCTAAAGTATAAGGAAATGTAATTGCTAGATTAGTTGGAAATCCAATACATTCTGATAAAGGATTTACTATATTTAGAAATTTAGATAATACCATTTCTTCTTAGTATACTTATAACATCCGATTAAAGCCATCAATTTTTTGTTTAATTGGTTCTTCTTTATCTTCTTTCTTTTTTTCTGTTGGTTCTGCTAATGTAAAAGGATTTCTGGTAAAAAGAATATAAGGAAGAGCATATATAAAAATACTTGTTATTGAAACAAATACATGAAGAGGTAATGATTTATATATCATCGCAATAAGAGCAGAACTTATCATTAACATAGCATCTCCTCCCAAAATTACTGCTCCTAAATCTCCGGCATATCTTTTAAATGTATCCATCATTTCATTATGACCTTTAGGAATTGTTTGTATTATACCAAAATAAAATAATATATCATGTAAAAGTTGAACTACCACTAATAGAACCATAAAAATAATTGCGTTCCATTCGAATTTCTCAAAAAAGAATACAGTATAAATATAACGAGCAATTAAAAAACCAATAAAAATAATCATAACATCGGCTAACACTGCTAATAAATTAAATTGATCATACCATTCATTTAGATATTTACCTCCGACTTTATAATATCGTGTTAAAAATAATACCACTACATCAACCGTAAGAATTGCAAAAAAAATAAACATTAAATCTGAGATTTCATTAAAATTAGATATATCTTCAAATTGATAATTTATTTCCATCTATATATAATTTCTTTTTTATTTATTATTAATAGATTATGGAATATAATAGACCAAGAACATTTTCTAGTAGAGTAAGCAATGTTTATGGTAATATGAGAGTTTCTAAACAAACAGAAGTTTTAATATTATTAGTAGCAGGTATTCTTTCATGTTTAAGTGGATATTACTTAAATGATGATACAACAAAAATAACAGTATTAAGTCAAGATATATCAACTTCTACATATAATTGGCTTGGTTATATGGCAACATTTATTGGTTCTCCTTTAATATTTTTTGCGGCTTATTTATTATCTGAAAATTATACTATGCCTAAATCATTTGTAACTGCTATTTTAATATTATATGGTGTTTTCATTGCTATTTGCGGTTATTTCATTTCTCAAGATCAAGCAACAATCTTTAATATGGATACTAGTCAATCAAATACCTTCTTTAATATATATGGATGGGGTTCTGTTGGTGTAGGATCTTTAATGTTCCTCTATGGATTATATTTATCAAGTGTTGCGTAAAAATTTTATATTAATTAAAAAAGGCTCATACTAACTATTATATTTGATAGAGTCGTATTTGATGAATTTGTCGATATATAGATACCATATGTATCCGTTGCTTTAAGAGTGAGTGTGCTTGTTGATAGAAAAAAAGAACTTGCTCCCACTAAAGGTAGTATAAAATTAGGCGTTGATACTGGGTATCCATTTTTATAAAGAACAGCAAAAGAACTTATACCAGCAGCAGTTCCTCGTTGTGCTTGTATTCCAAAATTTGTTATAATATTTGTATTTGGTATTCTAAGAAAATTATAGTTTTGTACAATATCAGAAGTAACTGTTGTAAAATTTTGTGTTCCTGGAAATAAAAATGTATTACTCCAATTATTTGATATACCATTCGGACCTCCTATATACTGAAAGTTTGATAAAGCTCCTGAGATTCCAAAATTAATAATATTTAATGTCTGATTTGTTATAAAAGCGTTAAAGTTCGCATTTTTATTTACTAAATCTGTATTTGTAACTATAATTTGTCCTTTTGTTTGTGAAATATCAGCAGATGTATTTCCAGCATTATATACATTTCCATTGACTGAAGAGTTTTTTATTTGAACAATTGATGATATATTTACTGTTTCTATTCCTATATAGTTTCCACCAGTATATGTTGGATTGTAAGCATCTGTACAAAATAAATTTGTATCACGCATAGATATACGATTAGAATTATCATTATAAATACAACGTGCTGGTCCAGTTCCAGCACTTGTAACATTTATAGTTGTTCTTTGTATATTATCATTTGCTGTATAAATAGTTGAAGAATATCCAGCAGAATATACTCCATATACATTTGTTGGCCGTGTATTATCTGTTAATCCAGAATTATTTACTGTAATTAGACTAGCTCGTAATTTACAATTATCTTGACATGATGAAAAAAGAACACCAACTAATGTGGAAGCAACTGTTGTTTTAGAAGTAAGATTTAAAGTTACATCTTCTAAACGATTATTATTTATAAATGTTATTAAAGTAGTAGGTTGTGTAACATTAGCTTGTTGAATAAATACAGAATTTAAATTTACTCCACGTATATTTACACCAGTTTTAAATATAACTTGTTCATTATATGTTCCTGGCAATAACCATACTTGGTCTTGCGTAGAAGCACAATACATTGCTGCGGATATTGTTGAAAATGGATAACCATATTGATTTTGTAAAGCAAGTGTATCATTCCCATATATTGAATCTACACGTAGAATCTTACCAAAAGCATTATTTATAATTGATGAAACATAAATATTTCCTAAGCCAGTTGTTGTTGATTGTAAAGCATTTCTTGTATTTATAGTAAATCCATTTACTGTAGAAACCATTTGAGAACTAGAAATATATCCTAGATTTCCTAAACCTACTATTGTTGATGTAAGAGCTGATGTAGAAATATATCCTATGTTTGCTAAGCCTTTATTTGTTGAAGTTATAGCATCTTGTAACGCATTTGTTGTTGATATTAGCGATTGACTAGAAATATATCCTACATTTGCTAAACCTACTGCTGTAGAATTAACATTTGATTGTACAAAATTTTGTAACGCATTTGTTGTAGAAATTAGTGATTGGGTAGAAATATATGAAGCGGCACCTAATCCTATCACTGTAGATGGAAAAAAAACATTTAGTGAAGAAAGAAATAATGCTTCTAGACCGACGGTTGTTGATAAAAGTTGTGATGAAGATATATATAATGAACCTAATCCTGTCACAGTTGATATGAGCTGCGAAGAAGAAATATATCCCAAAACACCTAACCCATTTTGTATATTAATAATATCAGTTGCTAAGCCAGACGTTGTTGATATTAATTGTGCTGATGAAATATATCCCAAAACACCTAATCCAGTATTTGTTGATAATAATTGATTTTCGAATGCTTGTGTTGTTGAAAATAATGAAAGAGAAGAAATATAACCAATAGTTCCTAGACCAATATTTGTTGATAATATACTATTTTGTAAAGAATTTGTTGTAGATATTAATGACTGTGAAGAAACATATATATTTCCTACACCCATTACTGTTGATTGAAGTTGGGAACTTGATATATAATTAAAAGTTCCTAACCCTATTAAACTAGAAGTAGTTTCTGGTTGGATAATATAATTGACTCCTTGAAAACTTGATAATAATTGGCTAGTAGAAATATATCCATATGTTCCTAGACCATCAATGGTAGAAGTAAGTTGAGATGTAGAAATATATCCTATAGGATGTAGTAAAGGATATAAAGTTCCATTTGGGCCAGTAGAATCATATTGTTGAGCGAATAAATCTTGATTTAATACACTTAATTGATATCCAACTGAGTTTCCAATATTCATAGTAGATGTAATTAGATTATATCCATGAAATCCAGTATCTGTTGTAACATTTCCTAAAACATCTTCATATACTTTTGCTTTGTATCCTAAATATAAACTTGATGGTCCTAAAAATAAATCTTTCCATCTTCCAGAATTAGAAGACCCTAAACTATATACATTATCAGTACAAGGAACAATATCTAAATTGGCTTGTAAAACATTGATCGTTGAATAATAAAATAATGAGGACATGCCAGCAGGTTTAAACCCATCATAGTATAATAGAGCATTTGTAGAAGCACCCACTATTGAAAAAGATGATAAAGTACCTGGTGGTCCTATTGGACCTGTTGGTCCTATAGGTCCAACAATAGTGCTACCATTTGAACCAGGGGGTCCTTCGGGGCCACGGAAGCATGAACAATCAATTAATAGTTTTTTTGCTTCTTTTATCATTGTCAATTGACTTGCATTCATTCTCTATTAACTAGAAAGTAAATGTTTGAATTATCATTGTTCTTGACGAACTTATTAATCCAGCTACTGATGATGTAAGTTGAGAACTTGATACATAGCCAAAAGTTCCTAGACCTGTGATTGTTGAAGTAATAGATGTTTGTGTAATTCCAGCAGATGAAATATAAATGTTTCCTAATCCTGTTGTTGTTGATATTAATTGAGAAGATGATATATATCCTAGATTTCCTAAAGCTATTAGAGAAGAAGTTATATTTGGTTGTATAATATTATTTACTCCTTGAATACTAGAAGTAAGTTGAGAAGATGATATATATCCTAGATTTCCTAAACCTATTAGTGATGATGTTAAATTAGGTTGTATTGATGTTCCTATTCCTAAAATTGATGATTGTAATTGACTGCTAGAAATATATCCTAGATTTCCTAAACCTATTAGTGATGATGTTAAATTAGGTTGTATTGATGTTCCTATTCCTAAAATTGATGATTGTAATTGACTGCTAGAAATATATCCTAGATTTCCTAGACCATTTAATGTAGAAGGTAATAAAATATTTTCTATTCCATTGACTGTTGAAATAAGTTGAGAAGATGAAATATATCCTAGATTTCCTAGACCATTTAATGTAGAAGGTAATAAAATATTTTCTATTCCATTGACTGTTGAAATAAGTTGAGAAGATGAAATATATCCTAGATTTCCTAGACCATTTAATGTAG
>Ga0208255_100020_pt1 | contig 28357 bp, 37 predicted proteins | sample CryBogCBH06Jun08_FD_184600 | JGI IMG/M metagenome (GOLD analysis project Ga0208255, IMG submission 184600) | Freshwater microbial communities from Crystal Bog, Wisconsin, USA - CBH06Jun08 (SPAdes) | ecosystem: Environmental > Aquatic > Freshwater > Lake | place: Crystal Bog, Wisconsin, USA... | reverse complement strand
ATAATATAAAGAAAATTTACAATAAAAATTTATATGTTATCTGAAGATGAATATATATTAATTGGTTTATTTATGATTCCAGTAATAATTATTATTTGTATATGTTTTACTAGTATTCGTAGAGTATATAATTTAGAAGAACGAGAATTAGAAGCACTTATTATACAACCTTAGGCCAAATACATATAACAATAACTTTCATTTCTATGTGTTTCAGAGGGGCTAAACCCATAACCTATATCTATTAGATGATTTTTTAGTCTTTGAGGCATATCACAAACATAAATAGATTTTTTACCACAATATTGATAATCAGTAGATTTACCTTCTAGAACTTTGATAAGTTCATTACAAGCATCTTGCATCTGCTTGATTTCTTCAGGTTTGAATAGATTGGAGTAAGTAAATGCTTTGGCTACTGCGTTTTCTGCTGTTGGAAGTGGTGGAAAAGGTGGAAGAGGAAGTGGGCGAGTATGAGGAGCAGGAGCAGTAGGCAGAGGAGGAGGTGTTGGTAACGGAGGAAAGATTGGTTCTTCATATTTCACCATTGCTTGAGCATATACTTTAATAGAGCCAAATTTGTCCGCAATTATAATAATAGGACTTTCATAAAGTTTCCAACCTATTTTTAGATAGTTATTTACAGAAGAATTCAAACAAGTTTCATTATGTTCTTTAATAAGTTTATACTCAATAACTTTAGGAGAAGACATTTTACTAATACAAATCGTATTGGGAAAAAAAATCAATTTTTTTAACTTAAAACTAAAACTATAAAAACAGGTAGTAATGAAAAATTATTCTTTTCATCCAAGATTCTTTGAATTATTTGGTTTGCCAATTATGGATACAATAAATAGAAGACAACTATCTTCTTTGCTTCAAAATTGTTTAGATCCGAATGATACACGTGTTATTACAATATCTTCAAAATTAAGTGAATTAACTGGATTTCAAGAAGGATATCAATTCCAATGGTCTCATTATTATTATAGAATAAAAGGTCCGTGGAAGAGTTTAATTGATTCTATTATAAAACGATGGAATACTCTACCAATAACACCCATTTTCCACTAAAGAATAATTTGAAGGAATATTCTCAGGATTTGGAGAAATCCAAGAATCATTAAAGAAAGTACTAATTACTTCATGTGTTTCCCATCGTTTTCCTTTGATACCAAAAAGAATTTGTGTGGCTCCTCCCATAACAACAACTTGTATTCCAGCATCTTTTAGTTTTGAACCTATAATCATTCCCATTCCTCCACAGCCAATAATAGCAACATCAGCCCATGAATCTATTGTTTTTTCAACAATATATTCTACAGCATCTTTATAGTTATTAATATGAAGAGGCCAGTTTGCGGATAAATTATTACCAGCGAGATAAGGAGAATAATATGTTTGAATAGGAATCCATGTAGTATCTGATGGAAGAAAAGTTTCAGTATATTCTGGCCAAATGGCTTTAGACATATATGTTTGTTGTTCGCAAGTATCAGCAAAAGAATTAATAATGGCTACTCGTTTTCCACTTAAATATTGTGTCCAACGAAGACTCGGTTTAACATAATAAGGTTCAAGATTTCGTAATAAAACTTTTTTACGATTTGGATTCAACTCATTAAGAAGTTCTTTTTCAACCTTTTTAAAACGATCATACCATCCTTCAGCCATAACATCAACATTTTTTAAAGATTCAATATAATCTATACAAAATGATTCTAGAGATTCTGGTATAGGAAAGATACCCGCATTGATTTCTAGAGTTCTTTTTTCAGAATATAGAATAGGGACTTTATACAAATATTTTGCTACAATTTCTAATTCTATTGTTCCATTTCTTCCAATTAAAAAAGGGTTTTCTGATTGGAATAATTCACAAATATAATTGGCAGATTCTTCTAATTGCTGTAATTGCTCCATCCTAAGACATATTTGGTTTGAAATCTTTATCCCTCCAAGGATTGTACCGTTCTGTTCGTTTGACTCCTCCTAAAGTAGGTGCTACAACATCATGGATAGGTGATGAAATTGGTGGCGCAGAAGGAAATGCTCCTACATCATTGACTAATAATTCTGGAAGTTCTGGAATGGGAGTAGGGACTCTTTCTACGTAAAATTCAAGTTCTACTTCATCACCTTGGCATAACACAACAGAAGCAGGTTCTAAATCTCTTACAATATATTCAATTTCAAATCCATCCAATTCTGGAATTTTGATAAGAATTCTAGTATTTTTTTGTAGAATTGCCAACTTGGTTAGTTCAATTGATAATAACTCTTGGATATTATCGCTAAAAGATTCAGTATCTACAGATTGTAAAACAATTTTAGTAGATTCATCAAATGCGTCAGATGGCATATATTCAACTTCCATTATGCTTCCATTTCCTTCACATCCAATTTGTTCTAGCATCCAATATGGAACAAAGATATTTGGAGTATCTTTCTCTTTAAAATCTGATTTTATTGGTATAGGAGCTCCAAGGGCACAAATCCAGAATTTTTCTCCTTTTGTTATACGGGCAAACATTCTATTTGTGGTAAAATCATTAGTGATTCTTCTCCATATATCTTCATTTACATAACAATTATAAGAATCTATATCTAGATCAAGATAATCAGATGACCATACAGAAAACATTTTGATAATAATCTACTACCCAAATAGTAATCAATTTTTTAAATGAAGGAAAAAGAAATTATTCTAGAAAATATAAAAATATTAAATTTAGAAGATAGTAAAAAAATAATATTACGATCTCGTTTTTATCAATTAATTTCAAAATATAAAAGATATTCTAAATTTTATTTAATATTTTTTGATGCGGGTCGTCTAGTAGTAACAATAGGATCAATATCAGTTCCAGCAATTCTTTCAATTGATAAAGATTGTAATAATAATATTGTATTTTGGATAGTATGGGGGATATCATTATTAGTATCAATTATTAATGGATATATAACTCTTTTTAAATTTGATAAAAAATATTATTCAAACATTGCTATTTTAGAGAGATTATCATGCGAATTCTGGCAATATATGGCATTATGTGGAAGATATTCTGGTAATTATACATCAAGTATTCCAACTCATGAAAATCAATTTATATTTTTTATAAATAATATTGAAAGATATGAAATTCGCAATATTGAGGAAATATATATAACAATAAGTGAAAATGGAAATGAGAATAAGAAACAAACATTTGATGATAAAAAGGTGAATGAAGTTGTTCCAAGTGTAACAAAAAAATTTATTAAAGATAATATTGATACTATGGAAGAAACACAAAAAATTGTAGTTATAGAGTAGGGTTATGAATACTATAAAAAAAAGATTACAAAAAACAGGGAATAAAACCCAATGTCAATGTTCTAGTAATTGTAAAAATAAAACACAAAAACGTTATCCATTATGTAAATTACATATGAAAACATGTAGTCGTTTTTCTCCATTAAGTGGATATGAGCCAGATTATGATCCAGATTTTTGGAATAATACATATAATATAAAAGAAACACATAATTGTTTTGCCTATGCGTTTAATATAAATGATCCGAAACAAATAGCAAAATGTAAAGATAAAAACTGTGATGTTCCTTTTCATCAGCCCGGAATGGCATCAGGATATCCAAAGTTTAAATCATCTAGACCGAAAACATGTCCCAATATGATGGCACGTATTTTAGGAGATAATCCAGATATTAAAATGACAACATTTGAAAATAAATGCCCTGTTGGGACATCTAAAATAGCACTTATTGTTGATGAAAATGAAGACTATCATTTTCTGCGACAAGATAGCAATGGTATGTGGAGCCACAAAGCAGGAGCGCGTGCTGTAGCAAATATTGATGCTGCTGGAAAGCATATATATGATCCAGCACTCGCAGACTATAATTATAAGAAAAATTCCAACGGTTATCTAAACTATGATACTTTCTGTTCCTATATGTGCGTCCCTAGAATCACTCCGGTAAAATTAAAGGTTGGTGGTGGTAAAACTAAAAAATTAAAAACTAAAAGAAAATAGGTTTAAATCATTAATATGACATATAGAATATGTGAAGTTAAAGAATGTAAAAAAAGGGCAAACTATAATATAAAAGATGAAAAAGGTAAATATTGTGCTACTCATAAAACTCCAGATATGATTGATATATCTCATAAAAAATGTGAATTTGAAAATTGTAAAACACGTCCATCATTTGGATTAAAAGATTATATTATGATGGATGGAAATCATTAGGTGATGAAAAATGGGAAGTATTAACACCATTATAAATCATTTCTTAAATCCACTTCTTTGTTTTCTTCTAGCCTCAACCCATGAAACACCATAATCTTGATAAATATCATTCATAGGATCAAACATACTTAATGCTTCTACACAATCAATACGTTCTTTAGGATTAGTATGGAGCATTTTACGTAAAATATCAGAAATCGTGCGTTTTTTTAATTTCCACTCAGAACTTTCTACAAATTCGTATGAATAAATGAGTTTTGAAATATATTCTAAAAGTAAGCATCCTATAGCCCAACTATCAAAACCAGGATAATAGAGTTTCCATACTTTTTCAAGATTAAAACTTTGAACAGCACTACTTGTATTAAAAAACTGTTCTAGATTTTTAATTTGTTCATCCATTGGAACATTTAAAAGTTTATGAATTAAATGAAGAATTTTCTTTTGAGGAAGAACTTTATATAACGCATCATTTAAATTATAATTATTATATTCATCAATTGCGGTTAATACAGTTACTTCTGGAGGTTCTGCTGAATAATTAGGTGTAAGAAGTTTCCAACGATTTTCAATAGTTTCTAAATTAATTTGAGATACACTAAAACTTTGACCATAATCAATTAAACGAGGAATACCTAATTTATCAATTACTATATTTCCAGAATGAATATCATAATGAACAAACCCATGTAATAGCATCAAAGAACCAGCTTCTAATAAATGTTTCATTAATACAAAAAGAGATATATCTTTATTATGTAATGAATATTGATATAAATCTAGACCACCATAAGGCATAGATAATTGTTTTAAATTAGTTTCATATACTCGTTGTAAAAATTTACATTTATTAATATCTATATTTTCTTGATTTTCTAAAATTTTGGGACTACAGAAACTATCAGTTAAAATAAAATAATCTTTTGATTCTTTTATTTTATGTAAAATAGTATAAGCATTTATTTCTTTTTCAACATCTTCAGTAACAGTAAGTTTTCCAACCATTTTCTTTGACATTTGTTTATTTTTACATAAAAGTGGTGGATTGAAAACACATCCATAGGTTCCTTGTCCGATTAATCTTCCCACCTTCCATTCCTATTTGTAAAAATTAAAATAAGATAATATAAAAGCATATAAAAGCATTAGATGGATCTATCAAGACTACCCGGGACAATGTGGATAGCACTAATATTTTTAGTAATTTGTATGTATATGAAGTTTTTTCACCTAATACTATACAAGAAGGATTTAATGTTTTAGTATCAGCAATTGATAAAACAAAACCAGAAGATAATAATTTTTTTGCGGGAATTGTTCCACGAAGAGGAGATATTGGATTTAATTTAGAAGATAAAAAATATATAAAAGATCCTCGTTATTTTCAAGGATATGTAGATGTTCAACGATTTGGTTTTAAACATGATTTCTGTCGTTATGTTATTCCTCAATCATCCGATAATACAAAAGGTTTTATTGCTTGTGCTCTGGCTGGAACAAATGGTCTTTCTTCAACATCCTATAGAACAAAAGATGTTTCTCAAGGTTTTGTAACAAGTCGTGATGATTATATGAGAGATATTTTTAATGAAAATAGATATGCCTATTGTAGAATTTTAAAAACAGAAGATGGTTCTTTTCAACCGTTATGCTTACGAGCAAAAGAATTAAGTTTTAATGATACAAATGAAGTGGATGCTGATCCTCCTCAAGATATTGTAACATTATTAGATTTTTATAATGGATGTATTGCTTGGTTACGATTCAGAGATGATATGATAGATTATACAGATACTTTAACTATTCAAAAAGCGGGAGGAATATCAATACCAGAAGATCCAAATCCAGCAGTAACACAAGGTGTTTCATTGAATGGGGTAGATCAATATTTACGTATATCAGATTCTCCCGATTTAACTCTTGGAAGAACAATTCATATGAGATCTGTTCGTGCTTTTTCACTATGGGTATTCTTTGATTCATTTACAAATAATGCTCACATTTTTGATTTTGGAGATGGCCCTGGGAATAATAATACTGTTTTAAGTATACTAGGAAAAGGAGACGAAACAACAGATTCAAATGAATTAAGACCAATGTTATGTGGAAATCAGCAAAATACATTACCTAATTATCCTTCGGGTCCTCATCCTTGTTCTGAAACAACGCCTCAAAATTTGATGCTTTTAAAAGCAAATGTAAATGAATATGAATGTAAATTATTTGATACACAGCCAGAGAAACTTACATGGCAAACGGGAATGGAAAAACAACAGAAACAAATTCCAACAAAAGCAACTTTGTTATATGAAATATGGGATTCTAAACAACGAAAACAAAGAATATTAGTGAATGGAGTAATTCCTTTAAAACAATGGACTCATATTACTATAACAGCAAAAACAAATGATTCATTTAGACCTGATATTGGAATATACGTAAATGGAACACAAGTTTATCTAGAACCATCTGGATATCTTCCTCAAGCAAAATCTACAACAAATAATTATATAGGAAAATCAAATTGGGCAAATGCGACAAGTCAATATGAATTAAAAGATGAATTATTGAATGGTAAGATATTTGATTTTAGAATGTATAATACTATAATGTCAGATGATAAAATTAATAAAACAATTTCTTGGGGAAAAAATAAACTTGGTATTAAGTAATGCTAACAATAAAATTGAATAGCGTTTCACGCCCTAAAAACAATACAAGGAAAATGAACATTAAAGAAATTATCGCAAAGAAAAAGAAAGAAATGTTCGACAAGATTATTGATGATCCTATAAATTATTTAAAAACTTTATCTACTGAACAAATCGGAAAGTTTGTAAAAGAAGCATCTTTTGAATATTATAAAGGAACTCCTATTGTTCCAGATGATATCTTTGATATTATGAAAAATGTATTAAAAGAGAGAGATCCAGAACATCATGTACTAGATGAAATTGGTGCCCCAACTGTTGGAGAAAAAGTAAAACTTCCTTATTATATGGGATCATTAGATAAAATTCGTGAAGATGAAAAAGCTCTTAATAATTGGAAAAGTAAATATTCTGGAGATGTAATAATTAGTGATAAATTAGATGGTAATTCAGCGATGCTTGTATATAAAAAAAATACTATAAAAATGTATTCTCGTGGAGATGGATTATTTGGCCAAGATATATCTCATATTATTTCTCTTATAAAAGGAATTCCTAAAAAAGTTCCATTTGAAGATATAGCAGTGCGAGGAGAACTTATTATTCCAAAACATAAATGGGATCCTAAATTTGGTGCTAACGCACGAAATGCGGTAGCAGGTATTATGCATTCCAAACATCCAAATGTAGATCTAGCAAATATTATTGAATTTGTTGCTTATGAGATGCTACATCCTAGATCTATAATATCAGAAGGATTACATATTCTAGAAGAACATAAATTTATTGTGGTTCATCATTCAAATGAGAAAACATTAAATCTTACTATGGAGAATTTATCAAAGATTTTACTAGAGCGTCGTAAAGAATCTTTATATGAAATTGATGGTATTGTCGTATTTCATGATAAAGAACATAATCAAGTAAGTGGTAAGAATCCATCATATGCTTTCGCTTTCAAAAGTCTTTTGACTCACACTGAAGCAGAAGTAATTGTAAAAGAAGTTGAATGGAATGCTTCCAAAGATGGATATTTAAAACCCATTCTTCATTTTGATCCAGTTGTATTAGCAGGTGTTTCTATTCAGAAAGCTACTGGTTTTAATGGACAATTCATAGAATCAAATGTCTTAGGACCCGGTTCTAGAATTGTTATTATTCGTTCTGGAGATGTTATTCCTCATGTTGTTCGTATTCTCACCAAATCTGCTTCTGGAAAACCGTCTTTGCCAAATGTAAAATATAAATGGAATGATACCCATGTTGATATTGTTTTGGAAGATAAAGAAGCAGCAGAAGATGTTATTGTAAAACGAATGACATATTTTGCGGTGACTCTAGAAATGAAAGGAGTTGGAAAAGGAATTATTGAACGATTGTATAAGAATGGTATTGATACGATTAAGAAATTAGTGAATGTAAAAGTAGATGAACTTCTAAAAATGGAAGGATTTCAAAAGAAATCTGCTGAAAAGACTGTAAATGAAATAAATGAAGCAATTAAAAAAGCAGATTGTTTAAAATTTATGGATGCTTCTAATCTCTTTGGAAGAAGTATTGGTGAAAGAAAATTAAAAGTGATTGTAACAGCATTTCCGAATATTATCAACGGATATATTCCTACTGAAAGTGATCTTTTAAAGATAGATGGAATTGCTTCAATAACAGCAAATCAATTTATTGATGGTCTTCCAGAATTCTTTGATTTTATGAAAGATATTGGTATTGATTGTAATAAGAAAACAATTATAAAAGCAGTAGTATCTTCTAATACCAAACAAACTCTAAAAGATTTGATTGTTGTATTTACTGGTATTCGTGATAAAGAGTTGGAAAAAGAGATTGAAGAAAGAGGAGGAAAAGTTTCTAGTGCTGTAAGTGGAAAAACAAAAGTAGTTGTAGCAAAAGATCCTAGTGAGGAAACGGGAAAAGTTAAAACTGCTAAAGAGTTAGGAATTCCAGTAATTACTATTGAAACCTTTAAGAAAGAATATCTTTAATTCCTAACCTTCCCATTGATACTTGAAACTAAACCATTTTTTTGTTTAAAAAATCGTTTAGGATTTATGGGAGCATATGCTTTTAAATTATGTTCTTTAATAGCATAACTATATAACCAATCTGCTGGTAAAAAAACTTTTAGATTTTTATATTTTTCATATGTTTCTAACACAGCCTTTGCAGCATTCTGGCGAACAAGAATAGCATGAGTTCCCCAGAAACGAAATACTCTTAAATATTCTTTTCCTTCAATAAATTCATATTCAACATTTTCATTTGTTCCTAAACATATTATATCAAAATCTAAAGGAAAGAAATCAACCGAATCACTTATAAATTCACAATCATCTTCAAAAATTAAGACATTATTCTTAGACTCAACTTCTTGTAAAATCTGAATATGAGATTCTAAACAACCAATCATACCATTGGTAATCTTTTCACCTTTTAAGATATGTATAAAATCTTTATATTTATCTAGATATAACAAACCAGATACAGCATTAAAAATTTCTATAGGTAGTTGAATATCTTTTGCTAATTTCTCAACAAGTGGTATTCGTTCTGGTAAAGTAATAGCAATACACTCCATTTAATATTATATCTTAATAATATCTTAAGTGGTAACTTTATTTTTTTTCTTTGCTTGTTCATTCATAATCTTAATCCTTTCAACTGAATATGCTTGTTGACAATTCCATCCCTCATCAAACTGAGGAACTGGAGTAGATACATTTTCACCAGTAGATACTAGACTTTCATTGATATAGTTGCGAAGAATTTCTAATTGGACTAGAATATCATCAATAGGTTTAAAATCTTCTTGAATTACATCATATATTGGATTCACTGTTTTCTTATTAACCATAATATCTAGAATTGGAGTAATTCCTCGGAACAAATCTTGACCGGCTGCGAGAAATGTTTGGAGAACAGCAAGAACTGCTTGTTTCTTTTCAATATTCAGTTCTTTCATAAAGATAGCTTGAATCCATTTTTCTTCAGTAATAGTTCCTAGAAGAAAGTCTACATGATTTTCCTTAAACATCATTGGGTCTCGTGTTGTTATATATAGACCAATACGATATTGTTGAATATCTAGAAGACTTCTATGAATATTTGAAAGCATTAGATATTGTTTATGAAATTGATTTGTTTTAATATTAAGTCCTAGAGTCCTAATTGTAGCATATATATAATTGTATGCTGGAATAGCATCAGCACCAGCACCACAAGGATTCCCAGCTACATCACCAGGATTGCGAGGGATCGCACCATTATTATTACGACGCACCCATTCATAATAATGAGGATTATGAACTACTCCAGATGCAATCTTACCAGTATTCCAACTAAACGCAGTAGCACAATCTTCTGCGGTACACCACATCATATCACATCCATCAATTTTTGAAATACGAATACCACACTTAGGACATGGCTTTGTCTCTTTACGAATGAGTGTTACGCTATCAACATCTTCTTTCTTACAAACGTGTGTTTCATCATTCTTTTCAGTTTTCACAAGCATACAATCTTTACACACATATGTAGAACAAAGTTCGCATTTGTATGCTTGAGATAGAAATCCTCGGCAACCTTCTTTTACACATTTCATGATGAATACTTTCTTTTCAAGATTCTTGTAAGAATCAAGACCTTGATAAATATTCCATTGTTCTTGCCATTCATTAATACATCTCATATGTTTAATATATCGTTCAGTATGTCTATTAAATACATCTGGCAACTTTAAAATATCATCTTGATGTTTGATATAGAGTTCATCTGTTGGCTTTACATTGTTTTGTGATAGAATTCTATTATTTGTAGCAATTTTTTGAAGAAGAGCATTCTTTTGATTCTCAATAGTAGCATATTTTTGTGACGCCTTCGTTCGCAATGGTTCAAGATCTTCAATACGCTTTTTAGCAGCAGCAAACTTCTGAAAGTTTGGTAGAAATGCTTTCTCACGATTCATATACATCTTTTTCTTATGCTCACGCCAAGGACCTTTTACAAAAGACTTTGTAAGATTTGTATCAAGAAACTCACGATTCCATCCAGTGCGACAATTCATACAATGAGCATCTACAATTTGTGAAAGTAGATAACGAGTTACACACGTCTTACATGCTTTGTAAGAACAGTAATTACAAGAAATCTTGGTTCGAACAGTACTAGTAAATTTCTCAGCACAAACAGAGCATTCTTTTGACTCCTTTACTTCAGCCATTCTTAAGTTTAAATACCAAATTGCTTGGATGGAATGAATCAATTTTTTTAAACAAAGTTTTTTTCGCTTGGTGAGAACAATTTTTTTAAACTAAACCAATAATGCTTTAGATGAAACTGGTTCAATCGTTTGAATATCAGATGGAACTCTATCAATAAATCTAGATTCATGAATATTAGGAGTTTCTACAAAAGTAGTTAATATAGAAGGTTTTGGAAATCCATTAAATTCTGTTGCTGTCACATTAGTATAAGAGCCCATTTGAGGAAACCAGAGCCAATCACCAACTTCTAACTCTTCCATTTCTTCACAACGAGCAATCACATCAACAGAATCACAAGTGCGACCCATAAGAAGTCCTTTTACTTTTTTTCTAACTTCAGAATTATCGGAATCCGAAACTCTCATCCATAATGGCTTTGCTTGGTCAAAAGGAATACAAGAGAATTGCCCATATAGACTATCATCAATTGTATATCTCCACGCATTATGTAACCAAGGTTTTTTACCAATAACTTTTACAAAGAAATCTTGGGAAACTGATGAAAAGAATCGTCCAGGCTCTGCTATAAATTCAAATTCTTTATCATACGCATCATTAATATATTTTGCTTTTTTTGCAAAATCATCTTCATTGGGAAGAAATCCTCCACCAATATCGATTATTTTTGCCTTTAATTCTCTATTTAATTTTTTAGCGATTTCAATAGATTTATAATAAACTTTTCCATCATTTCCTCCAGAACCTACGTGAAACGAAATTCCTTTAATTTCTATATGTTTAGATTTCGCATATTCTCCAAGATATTTTACATTCTCTGGTTGAATACCAAATTTGCCGGAAAATGGAATTTTAGAGTTCTTATCATCCACACAAATTCTGATTAACGCACCACCATTATATTTAATTTCAACTAACTTATCAAGTTCTTCAAAACTATCTACAACGGTTGTCGGAGAATCTATTTCTTTTTGAGCATATTCTAAATCAACAAATGATTTACAAGGATTCGCATACACAATTAAATCTTTTAAATTAGTATCTTTTGGTAATGTATCTTTGACTAATTTAAGTTCTTGTAGAGAAGCACAATCAAACTTAATACCTCTGGGATATAATGTATTAATCAAAAGTGGATCGGGATTTGATTTAATAGCATAATGAGGTTTAATATGATAAAGATATTTGTTCCATAGTAAATGTTGATTCCAGACACGGTGTGGATAGAAGGCATAGAATGAGTGTTTCACAAAGCTATTCTTTGTAAAGAGGTTGAGTATTTCACGTAATTCCTTCAATGTGATAGTATAATAACATTAAAGAAATTATTTTTTAGGCCGGGACTTTTTATTTTCTAGCATTCGCATTCGATTTGCGTGTTTTCTTTTTCATTGATCTAATTCTTTTACTTGTAGGAGTATTCGCTACATTTTCATAATCGGGTAACATAGCTATATAATGCTGACGTTCATCTTCTTCAACTTCTTTTTTATTTACACTTTTAGGAGTCTTTTTGTATGGGTGACTCTTATACATTCTGCGGGTGCGACCTTTGGGCGTCGATTTAACTTTGGGCATTCTACTCTAAGTAGGTTATTTCTAATAGCAAAGTAAATTCTTTATTATTCAAATCTAATAATCTATAAAATTCATCTCGCATTGATATTTCTAATAAACTTAAACGCGATAATGGTGCCGGAGAAAATTCTATTATTGGATAATCTGTTTCTTTATTTAAATGTTTAATTCCATTTTGTAGTTGATCTAAATAAATAATCGTATAAGGATCATGAGGACCTCGTGCTATTTCAATTCTATTAAACTCTTTATCTGTTTCTGTATTAATATGTAAAAAAATCTTATTCAAAAACCAAGCAGTATCAATAGGATTTGGTGCTACAATGACACCATTTATATCTTCATAATCTTGTGTAACAAATCCCATGAGTCTTGCTGGTGTATTAATAGCAGATAAATAATCATTTGTTAAACTATCTACAGCACCAGAAAAATCATCAAAACTATCAGTATATTCTCCAGATTGGAATAATAAAGAAAAACTATAAATACCAGAAATACGTTTAATAGTTAGTGCCATACTAGTATTTGAATATGTACATCCATAAACATTTGCTATACCAGATACAGCATTTAATGCTCTAGCTAACTCTATTGCTAGACTAGTTCCATCATAAAGACCACGATTAAGAGTAACAGTAAAAATAGTAGTATTTTCTGAAAAAGAAAACTTTTGCCATCCTTCATTTACATTATAAAGGTTGCCAGGAATATTTCCACCTATTAATCGGATACTTGTAACATCTTTTAAATCTCTTCGTAGTCGCCAACGAAATCGATTGACATTCGGATATGTTACAACATTTCTTTCACGACTATTACAAAGAATCGTTGTTACTTTTTCTTGTCGTTTTCTATTGAGAATTGGTGGAGGATTTTGTGATGGAAGTAATATTTGTTGTCCAGAAGATTTACCAGGCTTTTGAGAATCAAGAAACTTCGTTCCGATACTTTTATCGGGACCATACATTCGTTCAATAGGTTTCATTACTTATTCTAACTAGATTTATTTTTAGAAAGCCATTGAATATACCCATGACTCTTCCACACAAAATAAGAAGAACCAAGTTTTGCCAAAGCAAGTTCATGAAGAGCAAATTCTTTTGGTGTTAGACTTTTAATATATTCAAGTTCTTTTTCACTAAGAGGATGAGTGGGTGGAGGTTGATATTCCATTTTTGCTATACTTTTTAGCAGTAAAAAAATATAATCAATTTTTAGGTATGGCGCATGCGACAACAGAAAAAATGTTAGAGATTCTAAAAAAGAAAGGAAAACCTTTTTCATCTTTTCATAAAGGTGATACAATTCACGTTCATAATAAAATGCAGAAAGGTTATAGTTATACTCTAGAAGAAGAGCCAGGAATGAATCTTGGTTTCAAGCCATATGCTACCCCCGAAGAAATGTTATGTATGGGCGTTTTTGAAGGAAAGTATTTGAATGATTGTTTGGAAGAATATCCTCAAGAATGGTTTGTGAAAGCTATTGCTCTTGGAAAATTATCTCCTCAAGGAGCGGATCCATCTGTAAATGCTCTATCTGTGAAGAGTCGCCAACCACTCAAAATTTGGCGTGAGAATGGTTGGGTTCCTGGAACAGGAAAATCAAAACCTCACCCTATCCTTTCATCAAAGGAAACAAATCCTGATGGCAGAGGTTGGTTCGAATGGTATTGTAGATATTTTATGGGTCGAAGAATGCCAGAGTTAGACAAAGTTCAAATAGGGCGGTGGAGAGCAATAAATCGTCATATTGCTCAAATAAAAAAGAATTGTAAGCCTGGTGATTTATCATGTCGCCCTCGTCAGAGGCAACTTGCGATTCAGTGGAGTTATTCACCTTTTATTTAATTTATTTTACTACAATGGGCATATAATGATTTTATTTAAAAGGTTTAGAAAAATCTGGCATAGGAGGTGCTTCTGATACAAAATGTCTTATTGTAATTTTATCAACTTCTTTGAATAACATTAATATAATATCTTTTATATTTTTATTTTCTTTTAATAATTTATCTAGTGTATTTATTATATTATTACAATTAATTCTTATATCAAACATATCAGATTGTAATAAATTAATAAATCGTTCCAAATCATCATATACTAAATTTAAAGAATTTCTTTGAATAATAGATTTATCATAATCCATAATAACTGGAAGAATACCTATAAGTTCCAAATTTCCTAAATCGCCATATATTATCTCTTTTCTTTTTGTTTTTTTTAGCAAGATATTTCCTAAATGTAAATCTTTATGAATAAATCCTATATCTTTATAAGCATACAATAAAGATATAATAATATGTTTTATTATATTTTTAAGAATATTAAAATTATCTCTATTCCATTTATATTTTCCAATATCACCTAAATCTATATTTGGCATAACGAGAATTGTAATATTATCACCAGACTCTTTACACAGATATTTAGAAGAATTATTAAGTTTATTAAAATTGTCTAAACAGTGAAATTTACAAAAATAATGTAAAAAAGTAGCTAGTTTGAGTGTTTCTAGTTCTTTAGCAATAATATATTCTTTTTCTAGAATTGAAGGTCCAATTTTAACAACAATATGTTTTTCTTTTTCTAATAAAGCATAAAATAGTTTATAATCTGGGCTATCATGTTTTATCATTGAAAGAAGTTCTAACCATTCTTTATTGTCTCTATCTGTAGATTTATCTATTTTTTCTTGGCAATTAAGTTTATATTTAAAAGTATTATGATTTGTTGAATTATGTGTTGGATATAAGCGATTCGCCATTCTAATACTAATTAATAAACACTTTTAAGTTTATTAAAATTTATAAAAAATTGAACATAAACCCCACAAATATATCATTATAGAATGAATCCTATAGAAATTTATCAGAAGATTCATGAGAATTCTTATGCTCTAATTGATAAGTCACAATTTTATTATGATATATCAATTGCTACGTATAACGCATGGATTTCTCCAGAAGCAATTAGTCTAGAAAATGAGTTAGCAAAACGTTTAGTAAATTTAGTAAATGCTTATATTCTTGGTGATATTGAAGATTCATATAGCGATACAAAGCATAATGAAAATAGATTAGAATATGAAGATTTTAAAAAACGAAAAGTAGAATATTTTAAAAAGATTTATAAAGAAAATCCACTTATTCAAGAAGTTTTAATAAATATCTAATATATAAATATAGATGTTTAAAAAACTGTTAAAATTTGCTAAAAAAAATAAATTGTTTATTTTTTTGATAATAATACTAAGTATAGTATTATATGTTTATAGATCAAATAAAGAAGGATTTACGGATAATACTGCGTATGATATTGTAATTATTGCTGGTCAATCAAATGCTCAAGGGAATGGAATAAATGATTATACAATACATGCTGGAACTTCTCGTGCACAAGTAGAAGAACCATTGGAAAACGATCCATATTTTACATTAGATAAGGGTAATACTAATACAAATAGTAGTGATACAGCAAGAAATAATATACATATGTTATCAAGCGATAATACAATTATACGGGCCCAAGATACTATTGGACAATTTCATCAAACTCAAATAAAAAGTGGAGCACATGGATTTGGAATACCTTTCGCTCGTCAATATGTAAAAGAAAAAGGGAGACCAGTTTTACTTGTAGGATGTGCTATGGGTTCAAGTGCTTATGGATATTATGGCCCATGTAATGGAGGAAATACGGATTCCGGTCATAATTATGGATGGTCAGAAGGTAATGATTGGCCATCTACAGTTACAGGCACATGTAATGGTAATAATTGTAGTTTATTTAGAATGGCAAAAGAAAGAATTGCTGCGGCAAAAGCACAAGCACCAAATGCTAAAGTTGTTGCTATTTTATGGCATCAAGGTGAGAATGATGCTGAACATAATCCTAGAAATTATTATGCGGCAGGAGTATCACAAATGTTAAAAGATCTTCGAAGTTATGCTATTAATATATTTCCAAGCTCGCCTACTAATTTTCCAATATTAGTAGGAGGTTTATGTACAAAATATAGTAAGTATGCTAATATAATGAATCCAATATTAAAAAATATGGCAAGTTCATCTAATAATATAAAATTTGTACCATCAGATAATTCATTAGGCCATTCTATATCTAGATTTAATCATGATCTTAAACCGCTAGGGAAAGGAAATTTTGGACAACAAGTACATTTTTCTCGTATGGGACAAATAGAATTTGGATATAGATATTATTATGTTTTTAATAATAATTCTATTAATTTTAATTAGTTATCTTTAGCCATTTAAGTATATTAAAAACAATAAAGAATAACACACCTCCCCATAGAGAATCACTAATCGCAAACCAAGTTTTATATTTATTAAGAGTAGCTAAATTTGTAAAATCATAAACAGCATATGTAGCAGTTCCAAGTAAAAATGCTTCTAAACTAGTATTTGGAAGTAGAATTAAATATGAAAGTGCTACATATACAATAATTGAAGGCAACCATTTTACAGTCATATCAGAACCTTGAATATCTTTAATCATAGATTTTGAGTTTTTGCTACCAAGAAGAAGCCATGGTAAATCAACTAGTATAATAATAAAAGGGATTGCTAAGTATTTATAGTTCCACATACTGCGTTTCTTTTATAATGTAAGAAAATTAAGTATTACTAATGGAAACAATTCATTTAGAAGGATATTCAGCATCATTACGAAAACAAAAAATATATTGTGTTGGAGATATTCAAAATTTAGATAAAATGTTTTATGGATTATTTTCACAATACTCCGATGAAATGTTAAGAAGACATAAAGTTGTTGTATTATTTTGTGATCAATATATAAAACATCAACCGAAGTTCTTAAAAAATATGTATATTGATGCTACTTTCCGCATTCGGGATAATTTAGATTTACGATTAGCATATACTTATATTCAACATACATCAAAACCTCTTATTGTTTTATGGTATGGTAATGAAGTGCCAATTCAAATGTTTGGAACTAAAGATGATATTACTCTTATTAGTGGTGGTCAGAGTCAGATAATACATACAAAAGAATATACTTCAATATTTTGGCATTCGAAATCAACATATGAAGAAATGAAAGATATTCTTATGTTAAAGTTAAAAAATGTAGATGTAAAAACAATATTAAATGAGACAAAAGCCTCAGATGTTTCATTAATGTGGTCTAGTATCGGAGATTCATTATATTGGTTTGATTTTAATTCTATTAAATCAAATAATCCAGTTATTAATTATACTCAAGCATGTGAATATTTGAGACATTTAGCGGATGCTTTAGAAAATAAAGATTCATGAATCGCTTTACTTCTTAAAAAGTTTGATTCGCTTTGCTTTACTCATTAAACTTTTTACTTCTTAAAAAGTTTGAATGTACCCTTCTTTGCTTTATATCCAGCTTTGACTAAGTTTTTTAAAGCTTTCTTACCAAGAGCATGCTTCTTTCGGCTAATAATCTTTCCACGTTTATTTTTCATTAAATCTTTCTTGGTGAGTCCTCCGCTAGTATGTTTAGCGGTGCCATGCCATACTTGTGCGTGCGATCCAACAGCGGGAATCTTAGCACCACCTGACATAGTATTATTTTTACGAGTAACATTTCTGCGTCTGCGACGACCGCCATCCATATCATCGTTGTTCGAATTATTAGAATTATTAGAATTATTAGAATTATTCGAATTATTATTTGAGTTCATCTTATAATAATTATTTAGAAATTAAATTGTACACGCATTTATTTATTCTTTTATGTTGTACAATCCAGAAAAAATGAACGGTTAAATCGCCGGGTGTCTAAAGAGGTATGCCAGAAACTCTTTGAATATACGCATTAAATCAAATTTATATATCAGTCATTCTTTCTTATAACTATATTAATGTAATTCTATGAAATTACTAAACCCAACCTATGAACTACTAGATTTGCCAACATTCGCAGTAATTGGTTACCGTCAGTACTCATAAGTGAAAATAATTCAACAACGAGTGGATGATGAATAATATCACTCGATTTTGCCCAAAATTCATCTGATTTATAAAAAATCATATTAATTCCAATAATATTTATATTAATATTTTTTGAATTATAAAATTTTGTCATAAATCTTTCATTAACATATGTATTTTCATCATCTGTATAGTGTTTTAAAAATCCACCCATTTTAATAATATTTTTATCGAATATATATATTTGATCATCTAATACAACATCTATTTCATGACTGTAATAACTACTATCTTTATAAATATTCCATACACCTTCTCCGCCAACGCTTAGGCCATAAGGTATATTTCTTGGTCCATTATATACTCTTGCTCTTCCATTAATAGAATTATGTAATAAAGAATTAAAATTAATTTTTTCTAATAGTTTAACTTCTGGGCGAATTTTAATAAACCAATCATAGTCTAGAGTACTTTGATTTTGAGAAATAAAATCACATATTTTATCTAATTGTTTTTTCTTATTAATCATTTTATATTTGAATGAAATAATATCTTCATAATTTATAAAGTCATCTTCACTGGATATACCAGCATAATCTATAATATTTCCATCTTTTATAAATTCATTAAAAATTTCTATATTTGATGCTAATGATTTATGCATTTTATGAGATACAATTATAACTAAAATTCGCATATTTAAAATAGATTACTAACGATCCCAAATACCTTTTCTAGGAGTTTTACCCGCATCAATTTCATCGATAAGTTCATTCATTCGTTTAACATCATAAATTCCAGCAAAATGAACTAAGAAATCGCCGGGTGTCCAAAGAGGCATACCAGAAAGTCCTTGGATATACGCATTAAACAATGTACATTTATTCGTAATTTCTGTTTTCGCAAAATCAGAAACATTTAATTCTAACAGTTTAATAACAGCAGCATTTTCCCACCATGGATGATATAATAATTCTGTTTGTTCAGAAACACGTTTCCAGAAATCTCTAGACCATTCACTATTTCTAATTAAAATATTACCATCGTTAATATGACCACAAGAATCAATAGTCATAAGTAAATCTTTTCCTAAAGGTAAAAGAGGAACAATACATTTTTCAATATCAAAATCCATATTTGTGATATATACATCCGCATCACTTAAAAATATATATTCTCCATCTGAAGACTTTTTAAGAACATCTAATAAAAATGGGATTTTAGACCATGGAATAGGTCTTTCTCGATCCCAAAATTTTTCATCACCAAGAATATATTCATATCCACGTTTTTCACAATAATTTTTTTTAGAATCTAGAGCTCTTTTAAGACTTTTACGAAAATCTTCACCAATTGCAAGAGTTAATAATTTCATAGTATTGATTTCTTATTTAAAAGTATTAGAATAGTTTTAAATAGTAAAAAATGAATATAGAATGCGCAAATATAGAAACAAAAGTTATTATGTTAGAAATTTTATTATTAACTATAACACAAGAAACTCCAAGAGATTTATATTCATATAACTTAAGAAGAGAAGGAATATATGATACTTTAGATAAATTAGAGAAACTAGATAAAAAATATTATGAGTTATGTAGTTCGGAAAAAATTGAAAAAAAAATTTATAAAAAATGAAAATAGAAATAGAATGCCTAGTATTAATGTTTATACTAAGAATGATAATGGTCATTATGTATGTCCTCAATGTAATATTGTAAAAGAGAAACAGAATACAATGTTTTATCATTATGAAACGCATAAAGGAAAACTAAAATATGTATGTGATATCTGTGATTATGATTGTAGTCAAAAGAGATCACTTGAACTTCATAAAATTGCGAAACACAGCAACAATAAGAATGAAACAGATAAGAAAAAATATAAATGTGTATTTCCTAATTGTGATTTTGAATCACTTACAAAAGCAAATCGGAGAATTCATTGTGTTAGAAAACATTTTAAAAAAGAAGTAGATTCTATTACTGGAGAGAATAATGAATGTACAAATTGTAATAATACATTTCTTTCAAATACAGCATTTCTATATCATGCTATTGATTGTATGACAATTACTGCGGAATATAAAAAATATATAGATGCGATTATCTAAAAAGTTATTCTATATCAATAATTTGTGTTGCTTTTACAAGATTAAATAAATGATATCCAAATGCGGCAAATGTAATTAAACCTAATAATTCATATGCTGCTCTATTTGTTTTTTTTCCAAAATATCCAATATATACTAATAATGGTGCTATAATAAATATATGTATTAAATTAACCCAAAGTAAAGGAGACATTGATGTATATCGTAGTAATGCTTTATAAGTATGATATACTAATATAAACAAACCAAGAAAAAATAATATATTATAAATATAATCTGGAGTTGCTGCTCGTTGAATAAAAATATATCCTAGAAAAGGAACAATGATGAAAATATGAAATATTCCTATAATAAAAGTAATATCCATCTACAATATAATATCTAATAATTTCTTACATTGTTCCAATGAACCTTCCATCCATGCTTGTTTTAGACTAAAACTCTCATTCACAACATATACTTCTGAATTAAATGGTTTTAATGACTTTTGTGATTCTTCATAAGGGTCATATTTACCGGGTAACCAATACGTAGCACCATATTTCCAATAATGACTTTTAAAAAATATATAATTTGGTATAGAGCCAAATAATTTTTTTAGAAGATTTTGAATATGTTTTCCAAGAGATTCTTCTCCATATTTGTTTAATATAGAATGAAATTTATTAGTATCACTAGAATCTGTATAGGATATCATAGCAATATTTTCTTGATAATTTATAGGTAAGAAATAACGAATTGGATTTGATGTAACAATTCTTGTATATTGAGAGAACCAAGGAGAATCATATACAGCATATGTTCGTAATAATGGTTCCATTTTCAAATAATCTAAAGTTTTAAATGAATTAAAAAAATTTATTTTTTTCAATGCTTCAGATTCCATAGCACAAATTATTTTTTTTGATTTCAGAAAAATTTTATTTGTTTTCTTAATTAAAAATTCAGTAGTAATATAATCTGTAAAATCATCAATATGAATACATTTATATTCTGTAAATAATATTCCTCCTTTAGTAATAAAATCATTTTTCATAGATTCAATAAGTGCGGATAGTCCATTTGTAGCGACAAGATATTTTTCATGAGAACTCATTTCTCCATTTATAAATATATCTAAAGCCAAATCTGCTCGTAAAACATCAACTTCAGCACGATATGGAAATCGTAGTAAGAATGTATCAGTAGTATCTTTACCATATGTTTTAATACATAATTCTCGTAATGTATGAGTTGCTAGAATATCTTTATGTAAAGTTTTGAATGGAGTAAAGTATATAGTAATTAAATCTTCAAATATATTTGGTTCTATACAATTATCAATATAATGAATTTTAGAATCAATAGACACAATAGGTTGTTTATAGTGTTTTAATAAATCTAATATCATAGTATGTTTAGTTGAAATTCTTCCCGCTCCGCCTTCCCACATATATTTTTCTTTATGAAATGTACTAATTCTTCCACCGATATCTTTATATTTTTCGCAGATACAAACATTTTTATTCTTCTTTAGTAATTCTAAAGCACAATAGAAACCACTTATGCCACCTCCAATAATTATAAAATCATACATATTTTCTTCTCTTATATTCTCTTTTATTAATATTTTAGTGTTTGTAAAAATTGTAGAATTTCACTAGTCACTGAACTAGAAATAGTTCCAAGAATTTTTGTTTTATAAATAACTAAAAATGTCGGAATAGAGCGAATTCCACAAAACCCTGGTGTATATTGATTATCATCAATATCACATTTTAACCAATTTGCTGGAAAGTTTTCTTCTAATGATACAATATCAACTTTTTTACAAGGACCGCACCATTTAGCAGTAAACCAAATTACACTAAGAAAAGGAATAGGATGAATACTATTTGTACGCCCTATTAACATTTCAAATTCATCTTGATCCGTTAGATTCTTCATCTTTTTTAGATTTTGTTTTATTTTTCCTTAAATAATACACAAGAAATCCAGAAATAGGAATTATTGCTAGAATAATTCCAAAAACTATATATTCTTTATTAATAAGATTTGTAGATTTTCCACCAGTTTGAAATATTTGTGAAGATATTTTTTCTAATTCTTTATAATCATTCGATTCTATACTACCTCCAAATTGAGGCATAGCAGCAGATGTAATAGAAGTTAAAGGATTTGTAGCAGATGTGATAGAAGTTAAAGGATTTGTAGCAGATGTCATAGATGATAAAGGATTTGTAGCAGATGCCATAGATGATAAAGGATTTGTTATAGATGATGATAGATTATTAACTACACTTGATATAGATCCAGATCCTCTAGTAATAAAATAAAAAATAAATGTATATATTGCGAGTAATATTGTTATCCAAAAAGTGCTAGTACTTAGTATATAAATAGCTTTAGATAATATATCAGTATTATTTGATGTAAAAAAACTTGTAATATAATATATTGATCCAAATAAACATATAAATAAAATATATAACCACAATTTAGTATTATTACTCATATTTTTAATAGGTTCTGCGTTGATTCGTTCAACTCCAATACCTCCAAAATTAAAGAAAGGAACATCCAATCCATCTTTATAAATAGCCTTTTTATTATAGATTTGAACAATATCATAGGCATACCATGATCCCAATGTTAAAAAATTAACAATAAGTTTTATAAAAAAAGAATATTCTGAACCTATTGCTAAATGATCCAAACCTAAAAATCCTGTTACAGGAAATAATGCTAAATATCTATATAACCATAATGGCATAGGTGGAATAAGTGTTTTAGTTATATTCTGTAATGGAGTTGTTATAGGAATAAGAGATGACATAACCTATTTTAATATCGTGTTTAAATTGTAAATAATAAACCACCAAATCCATTAGTTATTCGTAAAATATTATGATTAGTGGCATATACACGAGTAATAGCATTTCCTCTTAAAGGTATAGATCCATTAGTAACATCAGGAACTAAATTCATTTGTACTACAAAACTATCAATGCGACTAGCATTTAATGATCCAGATGGTTGAAGCTCTTCAGGTCGTAAAGCAAAACAATAATTATAAATAAATAAATTATTAGGAACTGTCGTATGATGATAATATGGTTGGACTAATCTAAAATATCCAGCATCTCTTCTATCAAATCTATCATATCCATCTAATTGGACAATAGCATCTTGTAATAAATCACGACGAACTCCAGATTCTAAAATACTTGTTGAACTATAATTAAAATATTCATGATTTGTAATCATTTGGGATCGTTGTATAAACCATAATAATTCACGAATAGGATGATTGAATTCAAGTCTTACCGTAGATGATGTTGCTCCAATTGGAATTGATATTTGAGGTGTATATTGAATTTGTTCAATTAAATATTCATGAGTATTACTTACAAAACGTCTTCTTTCTTCAACATCTAAATATACATAGTCACCATATAGTCGTAAATCAGTAATTTTAACAGGATTTACAGATAATGTATTACAAGCAATAGGATTTGATAAGGCTGGTGTAAAGAAAAGATTTTGTAAAGGGTTTAACTTTAAATTGATACGAATTGGATGATATTGTAAAGCTAATAATGGTAAATACTGGCCAGGATTCTTACAAAACCAGAATCGTAATGGAATATATAATTTTAGAGGACCATAATTTTGAGGTTGAATATAATCATCAACTTTTCCAATCATATCATTAAAAGCAGGCCTTAGCATAGTTGTTGTAGTCATATTTGACCATAATTCCATCCATTCTCCAGTTTGTGTATCTATTTCTTGTTCTCCAATTTCTAATGTAATTTCATCAATTAAAGCATGACCGATTGAATTTACATAAGATACGGGTGTCCCATCAGTTAGATATAAAGCGGGTAAGGTAATTTCAAGAATAATAGGACCAAGTAAATCACCACGTCGTGGAACTAAACATGATAATCTTTTTCCAAAATCTGGGTCACCATCAAAAAACATTGCTTGTGCTTCTACAGCAAAATTTGTATAACGACGATATACCATCTTGAAAAAAGAAATTTGTGGATTTCCGGTTAGAAAGATATCTTGTTTTCCCATTGCAACTAATTGTAATAATCCAGCATTACCTGTCATGTTATCTTTGCTACTTATTAAGAGTATTGATTCTTTTTCTTAATTAGACGACATCTATGGATTTCACATTATATCGTAGTTTATTAGCAATTGATCCAATAACGAATTTACCGATATCCACTAATTATATTCTTAGCACTGATGGAATAGGTGATATTAGTTGGCAAAATGTTATTAATAACATTAGTTCTGTAGATAAATATGTTGGATATTTACCTTCTACTATTAATAATATTTCATCACAACTTTATAATTTAGAATCAGGATTTTTGTCGGGATCATTAAATACATTAAATCTTGTAAGTACAGTTGATGGACTTGGATCAGCGGGATATATTAGTTCATTTGTGATTACAAGCACATTAAATGGATTAGGAACATATGGATATATTAGTAGTTTATCTCTAACAAGTTCTTTAATTGGACTAGGCAGTCTCGGATATATTAGTTCTTCAAGTTTAACTAGTAGTATAATTGGTTTAGGAAGTTTTGGATATGTAAGTACATTCACTCATTTTAGCACAACAATTGGTTTAGGAACATTTGGTTATGTAAGTTCATTATCATTACAAAGTACATTAGATGGTTTAGGAAATGCTGGATATATAAGTTCTTTAACATTTCAAAGTACAATAAATGGGTTAGGTACTCTAGGATATGTAAGTTCTGCTTCTTTAATTTCATCAGTAATAGGTGTAAATAATAATTTAATTAGTTCAACTACTGATATATTAAAAAATAAACAAAATATTTATTTAAATACTGCTGGATCTTTAGTAATTGGTGGTTCTAATATTAATGTAACACTTAGTACAATTACTAATTTTTATTTTTATAATAGTTTCTATAATTCATCAATAGTATATAAAGGAAATAATAATAATCTAAGTGCTTATAATTCAGGATTCGATTTCTATGTAAGCACACTAGATACTCAATTAAGTAATTTTTCAAATTATATTAATGTAAATACAAATATAAGTTTAGAAGTATATCCAAATATAATATTTCCACAAATAAATACAAATTCAAATCCTCAAATATATCATGTATCTTCATTTATTCAATATAATGGTTCAAACATAGGGATTCAACAACAAACAAAATTTTTAGCAATGAATAATTCAGCATCAAATATATTTCAACAATCTTTACGATTAAATATTCCAGGTTTTATTATTACTAATAATTATTCTTATCCTTATTTATTAAATCATAGATTCATAAATGTATATGCTTCAAATACAAATGTAGGATTTGCTTCAAGCAATGTTCAAATCTCTATGGATTCTACTTCTTCGTATTACTTATCTATTCAAAATATAGCACCATAAAAAAGGAAGACACAATGGCATTGACACCAGCCACAGCAAGAAAAACTATGCAATTAGATATTTTACAATTAAATTCATTAATTTTTTTAACAACTAGCAATACTCCTATTTTATCATCATTTATCTTATCCGCAAATGGTAATGGAACAACATCATTTGTTCCTATTAGTACTTTAATAACAGATTTCTATCCACCCGGTCAAGCATATGTTGCGAGTACAGTCCAAAGTACGATGTATAATATATTAAATTATCCAAATATTACATCATCTATTTCATATAAAGGGAATTCTGGGTTGCTAACAATGTCTACATTAACAAATAATTTGATTCTACCAAATAATGGTAACGCATTATTTAGTAGTTTTCAATATAACTTTTCAAGTATAACAAAATATTTAAATCCAAATGGTTCTTCCAAAATGTTTATTGATTATTATCCTAGTTTTACTTTTTCTCCAGTTATGGAACCATCTTCTATTTCCAGTGTAACACTATATCCAGAAGGTAATTCTAGTATTAAAAATTTAATTTCTCTTTCAAGTCATTTGGTATATACATCAGCAAATTCAAATGTTCCAGTTATTAAATCTGGAATACAACAATATATTCCTATTACTTCTGCATATCCTTATGGTGTTTCTTCATTTATAAATCCTCGTATTTTATCCAATACATATGTTACACCAATGAGATTTGAACTAGATACGAATGTAGTTAGTTCAAATTTAAATTTTGGATTCGTTCATTATATTTCAGATGGAATTGGTTCATTAAAATCATCTGGTGGAAATGATGTTTTTAGATCAGGATTGGATAGAACAACATTAAATATAAATAATAATGTTGGAGATAAGAATACTCTTTTTATTACTATTAATAATTCTGGGAATCAGTTCTAAAACTAATAGAAATTATATAAAATTAGAATCAGTTTTAAGAACAACACCTTCTCTAAGTGCTAACTCTTTTGCAAAAGATTGTAGAACTCCTTTGATAATCGCAGTGGGTCTATAAGGCCAAGGACAATGATAAACAGCATTTGATGCTTTATAGGCTCTAGGCCATCCTAGCATGATATTATCATTAAATAATGAATAATACAAAGCTTGTCCATGTGCATTTTCCGCAATATTCATATCTACTTCTAGAATCTTAGTATCAATATCTTTATATTCATTTGATTTCTTAACTATAGCATTATACCATTGTTGACAAGCCCAACGTTTCCATAAAGTTGCTTGAAATGTAAATCCATAATTATCATATTCTTTTGTTATACTCAACCATTTCGTATATTTTTTAGAACCTTGAGGTCCAGGGCAAGGCATATAACGAACTGATATTAGTCTAGGAAATCCATTTAAATATCTTATTGAATTATCTATTGCCTCTTTATCGATAAATCGTTCCAGTAGAAAATCTTCTTGCATTAATAATACCATATCAATTTCTTTTGGTAAAAGTTCTAATGCCCGTTTTCTTGATGTAAGAAATGAAGTATTTTCTGGTTCTAAAATTAATAATTGTACATCATATTTTTCTTCTAAAAGCTTACATATTCTATGGTTAGGCTCTTCAGTGGCTAAATAAACCTGCCATTGTAAGTTAGGAGCATATCTTCTTAAAAGCACTAAATGTAATTCTAATATATAATAATACTTTGGAGTTGAATTAATTAAATATGCTATTCTATTATGTTGTGTGTTGATCTTGGACATTATTTATTTCTATATCCATAATAGGATCAAGTTTTAAGGTAGTTATATTACCAGATATATCAAAAGGATAGAACGGTGTTTGGATAGGAGAATAAGGAGGATATGGTGGTGTTGTAGGAGAATGTGTAATACTATTTAGTGATAAATCATGAATTATTTGTTCAAGACTTATACTAGTATCTTTTGTAAAAGTTTTCTTTTTTTGAAATAGAAAAGGATACTCTTTTTTTTTTATTCTTTCAAAAGGAGAATTTTTCTTTTCCAAATCTTCGGGAGTAAATCTACGAAAATTAAAACGATTTTTTTCTTCATCTGAAATTTCATTATCATCTTTTATTTGACATTCTTGGTTCATTTTACTACTTGAAAATAGGATTTAATTTTATGGATTTTTTGGTTTAAAAAC